>Ga0180436_10000015_pt1 | contig 184040 bp, 167 predicted proteins | sample SS_ome_2_FD_132434 | JGI IMG/M metagenome (GOLD analysis project Ga0180436, IMG submission 132434) | Hypersaline lake sediment archaeal communities from the Salton Sea, California, USA - SS_3_S_2 metaG | ecosystem: Environmental > Aquatic > Non-marine Saline and Alkaline > Hypersaline >...
CATCCGAGCAGCGAATCGAAGCTCGTGCGGAGCGGTGCGACGCAGGTCGTGCTGCCCGCCGCGATCGGCGCCGACCGGATCGCGAGCCTGATCGTCCGCCCCTCGGCCGAGTCGCTCCTGCAGCACTCGTCCCAGACCGGGCTCGACCTCGGTCAGGACCTCGAGCAGCTCGGCCTTCGCATGGAGGAGCTGTCCATCCTCCCCGGCTCTCCGCTGATCGATCGTCCGGTCCGCGAGATCGAGATCGGAGGCAACCACGGATTCCTGATCGTGGGGCTCCGCCATGCGGACGGAAGCGTGGACGTGAACCCGGCCGAGTCGGCGCTCCTCGGCGAGGGCGACACGGTGGTCGTAGTCGGCCATGCCGACGATCTTCCGGAGCTCCGAAGGCGCTACGAGACGCGTCGGGACGTCATGTACCGCGGAGTCCGGGTGCAGACGGGCTGAAGGGTCGGCCGGCCGGCCGCTCGGCGATCCAACGCAGCAGGGTCTCGACGGCGGGCACGTCGCTCAGCCTTCGGCGGGCCCGCGTGGGCTGGGTCGCGGCCCCGACGCGAAAGGTCATCCCGAGTCCGTGGAGACTCCGGAACGCGTCCTCGTCCGTCTCGTCGTCGCCCGCGTAGATCACGCGGACCGACTCCGACCAGCCCGGACCGTATTTCGAGCGCAGGACGTGCAGGACGGCGTGGCCCTTGTCCCATCCGATCGGCGGGCGCGCCTCCACGGCGCACAACGCGTCGCGGGCCTGGAACCCCGCCTCGCGGATCGTGGCCCGTGCGGCCTCGGCCAGGGCTTCGTGCTCCTCGGCCTCGACCTCGCGGAAGTGGAACGTCAGCGAGGCGCCCTTCGCTTCGACCCAGGCGCCCTCGGCGTCGATCCGTTCGAGCTCCGAGACCAGCTCGACGGCCCGTCGTTCGTAGTGCGCGATGTCCGGATGGCGATAGGTCTCGATTCCGGGGCCCGCGATCTCGAGGCCGTGGTTGCCGGCGAAGACGAAGCGGTCGTTGTCGACCATGCGGCGCACGTCCGAGAGACCGCGGCCCGAGACGATGGCGACATCCGTATCGTCGCGCCGGCTGCAGAGCGCGAGGGCTTCGCGCATCCCGTCTTCGATCTTCACGAGCGACGGGTGCGAAGCGATCGGTGCGAGCGTCCCGTCGAAGTCGAGGAAGACCGCGAGCCGATGCGTGCCGGTGAAGGGACCGAGCCAGTCCTCGAAGTCCTCCTTCGCGACCGGCCGCATGGAGTGCCGGGGCTCGTTCGCGCGGCTGATGAACTGGTCGAGCCATTCGCCGAGGTCGTGCTTCCGCTCCCTTCGCTGTAGCGCGCGCATCCGGGCCTCGCGTTCGTCGCGGGGCATCACGAGGGCGCGGTGCAGGGATTCCGCGACCCCTTCGACGTTGTAGGGATTGACGCGGAGCGCCTCGCGCATGGTCTCCGCCGCGCCCGCCATCCGGGAGAGCAGGAGCACCCCTGGCTCGTCCGTCTGGCTCGCGACGAACTCCTTCGCGACGAGGTTCATGCCGTCGCGAAGCGGGGTGACGAGCGCGACCTTGGCGTCCCGATAGAGCGCCGAGAGCTTCGGGCCGGGCACGGAGCGGTGGATGTAGCGGATCGGCGTCCAGTCGCTCCGTCCGAAGCGGCCGTTGATCCGCCCGACCAGCTCGTCGAGCTCCCGCTTGAGCGCCTGGTATTCGGTGACCTGCTCCCGGGACGGGACGGCGATCTGGACGAAGCTCACCTCGCCGCGCATCTCCGGGTGGAGATCGAGCATTCGCTCGTAGGCGCGCATCCGCTCGGGGATGCCCTTCGTGTAGTCGAGCCGATCGACCCCGAGGATGATCTTCTCGTGGGGGGCTCGCTTCGGACGCGGTCCCTCCCTCGCCGCGCGTTCGTAGCGCTCGTAGTCGATGCCGAGCGGGAACGCCGAGATGCGGGCGACCCGGTCTCCGTTCTCGATCTCGCCGTTCTGACGATCGACGCGCACGCCGAGAAGCCGTTCGACGCAGTCCTCGAAGTTCGACACGTACCCGGGACAATGGAAGCCGACGAGGTCGCTGGCGAGGAGCCCGCGCAGGAGCTCGCGGTGATTCGGCAGGATCCGGAAGAGATCGAAGGGCGGGAAGGGGATGTGAAGGAAGAAGGCGATGCGCGCATCGGGTCTCGCCCGGCGAACGAACTCGGGACAGAGCGCGAGGTGGTAGTCGTGGATCCAGACGAGGTCGTCGTCCTCGAGGTTCTCGACGATCGCGTCGGCGAAGCGCTGGTTGATCGCCTCGAAGGTCGACCAGTTCCGCGGGTCGAGCTGCATCCGCTCGGGCAGCGAGTGGAAGAGCGGCCAGAGCACGCCGTTCGAGAAGCCGTGATAGAAGCGCTTCATCTCGGCGGGGGACAGCCTGATCGGCTCCATGTCGAAGGCGGCGTCTTCGACTTCCAGGGTTTCGTCGGGCTTCAGCTGGGTGCCGGGCCAGCCGATCCAGATTCCTCCCTGTCGCTGCATGGCGGGCTCCATCGCCGCCACCAGCCCGCCCGAAGACCGCTCCGCTTGCAGTCGCCCCTGGCTCCGCTTCACCGTGACCGGGAGCCGATTGCTCGCAACGATCAGTTTTCCCCGTTTCGCCGAATCCACCATTGCGTAAAGATAGGCCCTCCCGGAGGATGCGAATGCCCCATCGACCGACTCTCGAGCTCGCGGTCATCGGAAACTGTTCCTGGGCCGGCCTGATCGACGCCGAGGCCCGGCTCGTCTGGGCGTGCCTGCCGCGCTTCGACTCGGATCCGGTCTTCTGCGCGCTGCTCGACGAGACGATCGACGACGAGGGCGTATTCGCGGTCGAGCTGCTCGATCTCGTCGAGAGCGAGCAGGCCTACGACGGCCACACGGCGATCGTGAAGACGACGCTCCGCGATTCGCGCGGCTCGGCCATCGAGATCCGGGACTTCGCGCCCCGTTTCGCGAACTACGGGCGGACGTACCGGCCGACGATGATCATGCGGACGATCACGCCGCTCGCCGGCGAGCCCCGGATCCGGGTCCGACTGCGCCCGCGAGGAGGCTACGGCCAGGCGGAAGCGTCGACGACCCGCGGCTCCAACCACATCCGCTACATCACGGAAGGGATCACGCTCCGGCTGACGACCGACGCGCCACTCGCCTACATCGAAGACGAGACGCCCTTCACCCTCGGCCAGCCGATCCACCTGATCCTCGGTCCGGACGAGACGTGGAAGGACCCGATCGCCGCGACCGTCGCGGACTACGAGGAACGGACGCGCCGACATTGGCTCGAATGGGTCCGTGGCCTCTCGATTCCGTTCGAGTGGCAGGAGGCGGTGATCCGGGCGGCGATCACGCTCCAGCTCTGTCACTTCGAAGAGACCGGAGCGATCGTGGCGGCGCTGACGACCTCGATCCCCGAACACTCGGGGTCCGAGCGGAACTGGGACTACCGATTCTGCTGGCTGCGCGACGCGTATTTCGTGATCCACGCCCTGAACCGCCTCGGCGCGACCGGGACGATGGAGAGCTACCTCTCCTATCTGACGAACCTGGTGGCGGGCGCGGGTCCCGAAGGCAGCCTCCAGCCGGTCTACGGGATCGGGCTCGAGAGCGCGTTGATCGAACGCCAGGAGGAAGCGCTCCCCGGCTATCGGGGCATGGGACCGGTTCGAGTCGGCAACCAGGCCCATGAGCACATCCAGAACGACGTGTACGGATCCGCCGTCCTCGCCGCGACTCAGGCCTTCTTCGACGCGCGTCTGCTCCACCCGGCGAGCGATCAGCTCTACGGACTGCTCGAGGTCGTCGGCGAGCGCGCGATTCGCGTGTGGAACACGCCGGATGCGGGGCTCTGGGAGCTCCGGACGCGGGCGAGCGTCCACACCTTCTCCGCCGTGATGTGCTGGGCGGCCTGCGACCGGCTGGCGCGGATCGCGGGCCGGCTCGAGCGGCCGGAGCGCGCGGATTACTGGCGGAAGCACGCGGAGGAGATGCGCGAGGAGATCGAGTCGTGCGCGACGGTGGGGCCGCGGGCCGCGCTCGCCTCGGAGGACGAAGCCCCGTACTTCGCGGCGACCTTCGACGGAACGGAGTCGGACGCCTCGCTCCTGCTGCTCGAGCAGCTCGGCTTCGTGAAGGCCGACGATCCGCGCTTCGTGGCGACGGTCGACGCCGTCGAACGCGATCTGCGGCGCGGGGACTATCTCTACCGGTACATCGTCGCCGACGACTTCGGCGTTCCGGAGACCGCCTTCAACATCTGCACCTTCTGGTTCGTCGACGCCCTCGCCGCGGTCGGCCGGAAGGAAGAGGCGCGGAAGCTGTTCGAGAACATGCTCGAGAAGCGGAACGCGGTCGGGCTCCTCTCCGAAGATCTCGACACGGAGAGCGGAGAGCTCTGGGGGAACTTCCCGCAGACCTACTCGATGGTCGGGCTGATCAACTCGGCGATGCGGCTCTCGCGATCCTGGGAAGACGCGTTCTAGGCGACGTCGGGTCGCCGACCGACGCTCCAGAGGGCCGGCCCGGGAATCTTCGGACGATCGGCCCGAGCGGGTCGGGCGGCTGATGGCACGAAGCAGCCCATCCGGGAAGTTCTTCTTCCTGAAGGGCCTCGATCCGCACACACGCAGTGGTGTACACGCTCGAACGGTGTCGCTAGGGTCCGCGCGAATTCGACCGCGACTTCGACGAGGAGCGAACCATGCGAGACACGATCGACGACCGCGTGCTGGACGAATGGATGTACAGCGTGAGCCTGGCCCTCGACGCCCTGGAAGGCGACGACACTAAGGACACGGCGGCCGCGCTTCAGAAGACGCTCGACGAGATGCGCGAGCGGCGGACCGCGATCAGCCTGCGCAAGCACAACGAGACGGGCTACTAGGTCGAGCCCCTCGGCGCCGCGCTAGTCCGTATCGACCCCGCGCGCCGTACTGCCGGCGAGCCCGCCGCCGTCGGCGATGAATTCCGAGCCCGTGGAGTAGCTGCTCTCGTCGGAGGCGAGGAAGAGCACCAGGCTCGCGATCTCTTCGGGTTGGCCCACCCGCGAGATCGGCTGGCTGCTCCACACGGCGTCCTGGTCGATGGAGTCGAAGTCGCCGGCCCCGATCATCGGCGTCGCGACGCCGCCCGGGCAGACGACGTTCACGCGGATGCCGTAGCGGCCGAGCTCGAGGGCCGCGGTCTTCGTCATCCCGCGGATCGCCCACTTGCTGGCGACGTATCCGATCACGCCCTGCACGCCTTCCATGCCGGCGTTCGACGAGATGTTGACGATCGAGCCGCCCCCCGCCTCGCGCATCGCCGGCACGACCGCGCGCATGCCCAGGAACGTGCCGACCTGGTTCACGTCGACGACCGCGCGGTAGTCCTCGAGCGACGTCGATTCGAGGGCGCCGGTCCGGACGATGCCCGCGTTGTTCACGAGCACGTCGAGCCGGCCGAACGCCTCGAGCGCCGTCTCGACCGCTCGCGACCAGTCCGCTTCCTGCGTCACGTCGAGGCGAATCACCCGAGCCGCGTCTCCGAGGGACTCCCCGACCGTGCGGCACTCTGCCTCGAGCACGTCGCCTAGCACGACGCGCGCGCCTTCCGCGACGAAGCGCCGCGCCTCCGCCTCGCCCTGTCCGCGCGCGGCGCCGCTGATCAACGCCACCTTGCCATCCAGCCTGCCCATGCGACGATTCTGGCACAGCCGCCGGGGCGTTGCTCCGGCCGGCGCGAGGAGGGTTCCATGTCTGATTCCATTTCGACGACGGACGAGTTCGAAGGGCGCGTCGCCTTCGTCACGGGGGCTGCGTCGGGGATCGGCCGGGCCGCGAGCCGCCTCTTCGCGGCGCGGGGCGCGCGCGTGGTCCTCGCGGATCTCGAGCGTGAGGCGGGGGAGGCGGTCGCCGAGGAGATCCGGTCGACCGGCGCCGAGGCCGTCTTCGTCGAGACGGACGTGGCCGACGACGGCGCGGTGGCGCGTGCGGTCGCGACGGCGACGGAGCGATTCGGCCGGCTCGACTACGCCTACAACAACGCGGGGCTCTCCGGGCCGCCCAACTTCGTGGCGGACATGCCGGAGGACCAGTGGCGGCGGACGATCGACGTGATGCTGACGGGCGTCTTCCTCTGCATGAAGCACGAGATCCCCGCGATCCTCGCGGCGGGCGGCGGCGCGATCGTGAACTGTGCTTCGGGCGCCGGCCTGATCGGCTTCCCCGGACAGTCGGCCTACGTCGCGAGCAAGCACGGCGTGATCGGCCTGACGCGGGCCGCGGCGCTCGAATACGGGTCGCAGGGCATCCAGATCAACTCGATCTGTCCGGGCACCGCGCGCACCGGCATGGTCGAGGACGTCGTGCGCGAGACGCCGGAGCTCCAGCAGGAGCTCGAGCGGCTCCACCCGATCGGCCGGATCGCGGAGCCCGAGGAGATCGCGGAGGCCGCCCTCTGGCTCTGTACCGAGCGCGCCTCCTTCGTCCTCGGCACGGCGCTCTCCGTCGACGGTGGATACGTGGCGCAGTAGCGTGTCCCGGGTCGGTGGCGGGGCGACCCGCGTCGACGCGAAGCGGGCGCAGACGCAGGAGAGCAGGGTGGCCTTCGATCTCGTGATTCGCGGCGGCCAGGTGGTCGATGGATCCGGTACGGGCGGCTACCGGGCCGACGTCGGGATCGCGGGCGACCGGATCGCCGCGATCGGCCGTCTCGCCGAACGCGGCCGCGAGGAGATCGACGCGGACGGACTCGTCGTTTCGCCCGGCTTCATCGACGGGCACACCCATTTCGACGCGCAGGTCTTCTGGGATCCCCGCGGTGCCAACTCCTGCTGGCAGGGCGTGACCAGCGTGGTCATGGGCAACTGCGGATTCACGATCGCCCCCGTCCAGGACGAGGCCCGCGCGCTCGTCCTCCGCAATCTCGAGCGGGCCGAGGACATCGACGCGACGGCGCTCGCCGAAGGCATCGACTGGACCTGGCAGACCTTCCCCGAGTATCTCGAGGCGCTCGAGCGCGTCCCCAAGTCGATCCACTACGCGGCGAACATCGGCCACTCGGCGCTGCGCACCTGGGCGATGGGCGAGCGCGCCTTCGAGGAAGAGGCGAACGAAGACGACCTGCATCGCATGCGCGAGCAGCTCCGAGCGGCGCTGCTCGCCGGGGCGATCGGATTCACGACGTCCCGGAGCGAGCATCACGAAACCTCCGACGACCGACCCGTCGCATCGCGCCTCGCGAGCTGGGACGAGCTGCACGCGCTCGTCGACGTGATGGGCGAGCTCGGGATCGGCATGCTGGAGGGCGGGACGGAAGGTTTCCTCTCGCCGGACCCCGAAGAGCGCGAGATCGTCTTCGATCACGTGCGCCGGATCGCGATCGATCAGGGCGTGCCCGTGACCGCGGGCCTGATCGCAACGCGCGAGGGGGGCCGCGCGATGCTCGACCGGATCGACCGGATCGCCGCCGCGGGCGGACGGATGATCGGGCAGAGTCATTGCCGGGGGATCTCCGTCCTGCTCGGCTTCCGGACGCGGCTGCCCTTCGACGTCCTGCCGGAGTGGATTCCGTTCCGCGAGCGACCGGTCGAGGAGCAGATGCGGGCGCTCCGGGATCCGGAGACGCGGGCGCGTCTCGCGAAGGCGGCGATGGAGGGCGACTACGATCGCTGGCGCGGGATCGGCGCGATGCCGCGCAAGCCCGACTGGGACGGGATCCGCGTCTTCGACCGTGGCCTCCCGCCCTGGCCGACGGTTCGCGAGGTCGCGGCGGAGCGCGGGGTCTCGCCCGCCGAAGCGATGATCGACCTCGCGCTCGAGAGCGACTTCGAGTGCCTCTTCATCCAGCCGAGTCTGTATCCGCAGGACGAGGCGGTCCTGCTCGACGTGCTGCGGCATCCGCGGACCGTGATGACCTTCTCCGATTCCGGCGCACACCTGAGCCAGATCTGCGATGCCTCGATTCAGACGCATCTGCTCGGACACTGGGTGCGCGACGCCGGCGCCTTCACGCTCGAGGAGGGCGTGCGGATGCTGACCCTCGAGCCGGCGCAGGCGTGGGGCTTCGCGGATCGCGGGCTGCTCCGGGAAGGCATGCTGGCAGACCTGAACGTCTTCGATCCGGAGACCGTCGGGCCGTCGGTCCCGCGGATCGTGAACGATCTGCCCGGCGGCGGGCAGCGGCTCTCGCAGGGCGCGACGGGGTTCGCGGCGACCGTCGTGGCGGGCGAGGTCGCCTTCCGCGACGGCGAAGCGACGGGACGTCACGCGGGTCGGCTGATCCGGAACCGCCGCGCGAAGGGAAACGGCTGAGCGCAGCGGTTGCCGCGCCCTTCGAAACGAGGTTCCGGGAACGCGGTCCTCGAACCGACCAAGGAACGATAGGAAGCACGCATGGACGCACCGACCCGCGAAATGTTCGACGAACTCTTCGAATCGCTCTCGAACTGGGGCCGCTGGGGCGAGGACGACGAGCTCGGGACGCTGAACCACCTGCGGCCGGAGCATGCGGCGCAGGCGGCGGCCAGCGTTCGCGAGGGACGCTCGATCAGTCTCGCCCACGACCTCGAGCTGACCCCGTCCCCCGAGACGCCGATCCCGGCCCAGCACCACATGCTCGCGTCGGGCGACGCGCGGGACGACAGCGGGATCCCCGGCTACGAGGCGGCCCGCGACTTCGTCGGCGCCCACGTCCACGGGCTCGGGGTCACGCACATCGACGCGCTCTGCCACATGTTCGTGCGCGGCAAGATGTACAACGGCGTGCCGGCGGCGGAGGTCCGCAGCGACGGGGCGCGCCGCAACACGCTGCTCAGCTTCGCCGACGGGATCGTCGGCCGGGGCGTCCTGCTCGACCTGGCGCGGGCTCGCGGCGAGGCTTTCATCGACGGGAACGAAGCGATCCGCCTGGCCGAGGTCGAGGCCACGCTCGAAGGGCAGGGCGTCGCGATCGAGACCGGCGACATCCTGCTCGTCGCGACCGGGCGCTGCGCCCGCCGTCGGCTCGCCGGCGGTCCGCTCGACCCGGCGGACGGGATGGTCGGCCTCCACGCGGAGTGCCTGCCCTGGCTCCGGGAGCGCGAGATCTCGGTGCTCGGGAGCGACGGGATCTCGGACCCGCTGCCGGGGATCGGCGTGCCCGACTGGCCCTTCCCGATCCACCAGATCGGGATCACCGGGCTCGGCCTCCCGCTGATCGACAACCTCGCGCTCCTCGAGCTGTCCGAGGCCTGCGCCGCGGCGGAGCGGTGGAGCTTCCTCTTTACCCTGGGCGCCATGCGCGTGCCGGGGGCGACCGGTTGTCCCGTGAACCCGATCGCCGTTCTCTAAGCGCCCGCGCGGTTTCGCCCGCCCCTGCCCACTCCGCGACCGAAGGAGGACCCATGTCGTCCGCGATTCCGGCTCACGTCCCCGACGAGCTCGTCCATCCCTTCGACTTCCGTCTCGATCCCCGGATCGAGACCGATCCCTGGACCTTCTTCGCGAGCGCAGCGGATCTCCCCGAGGTCTTCTGGTCCCCCGATCTCGGCGGCCACTGGGTCCTCGCGAGAGCGGCGCGGATCGAAGAGGCCTGGATGCGCCCCGATCTCTTCTCGGCGAAGAGCGTGAGCGTGCCTCGGATCGACAGTCCCTACCGCCTGATCCCGAACAACCTCGACCCGCCGGAGCACCGCGCCTACCAGCAGATCTTCACCCGCCAGATGTTCGCCCCGCGGATCATCGACGCCCTCGCCGACGAATTCCGAGCCATGACGCGCGCGCGGATCGACGCCTTCTTCGCGGAAGGGCACGCCGACTTCAACGCCGAGTATGCTCAGCCCCTTCCCGTCCAGATCTTCCTCAGCATGCTGGGCGTCGCCCCGGAGCGCCGCGTCGAGTTCGACTCGGGCGTCCAGCGCGTCTTCCGCGGCACGACGCCCGAGGACGTGTTCGGCGGGATGACCGAGGTGGCGCAGCTCCTCGACGGGTGGATCGAGGCCGAGATGGCAGATCGCGACGCGCCGCGGGACGCGCACGTGCTCGAGGCGATGCTTCGGGCGGAGATCGACGGGCGCCGGCTCGACAAGGCGGAGCTCACGAGCATGGCGACGATGCTCATGCTGGCCGGGCTCGACACCGTCACGAGCGCGACGCTCCACCAGATCCTCTTCCTGGCGACCCATCCCGAGCATCGCCAACAGTTGATCGACGACCCTGCGAAGATCCCCAACGCGGTCGAGGAGCTGCTCCGTCGTTTCAGCGCTCCGAACCTCGGTCGGATCGTCGCGCAGGAATGCACCTTCGCGGGCGTCCCGATGCGCGAGGGCGACATGGTCCTGCTCTCGACGACGATCGCCGGTCTCGACGGCGAACGCTTCGAGCGCCCCTTCGACGTCGACTTCGGTCGGACGGGTTTGAAGGCCGGCTCGCTGTCGTTCGGAACGGGGATCCACATGTGCAGCGGCCACGCCCTGGCGCGGACCGAGCTCGCGATCACGATTCAGGAGCTGCTGCGGCGTCTGCCGAACCTGCGCCTTCGCGAGGGGGCGGAGATCCGGTACGCGTCGGGCGGGACCCTGAGCCTCAGCACGCCGCTTCCGCTCGAGTGGGACGCTTAGGGCGCGCGCCTATGCCAGCTCGTCGCGGTGGGACGGGGGTTGTCCGTCCGCCCATGCGAGCTCCTCCACCCGGTGCACGATCCGCCACCCTTCGTGTCTCCGCTCGAGCACGTCGTTGTAGAAGATCCCCGTGTGGGTCAGGCGCCGTTCCCCGTCGATCTCCATCGTCACGTGACAGGCGACGGGGACCCGCGTCCGCGCGCGCGCCCCGTCGAGGGTCAGCCGAAGTCCGCCGGTGATCCGCTGGGCTTCGACCATGGTGACGCGGAGGCCGAGCAGCCACGCGCGATAGTCGGCATAGCTGCACTCGGGCTGGCCGAAGTCGGAGAGGTCGACGCGGGCATCGGGCGCGAAGGTCGTGTCGTAGGCCTCCATGTCGAATGCCTCGGCCGCGGCGAGCTGGCGGTCGTAGAGGTCCATGAGGGCGAAGCGGTCCTGCATCTCTTCGAGGGTGTAGTGGCGGTCCGGCATGACTCTCCCGATCGACGTGCGCCCTGCGCATCGCCGAGATTGTAGGCGAGTCCGCGCCCGTCTAGGATGGACGGGCGCGGCGTCACACGAGGAGAGGGGCATGATCACGTTCACGTTCGTCAAGAAGCGCGAGGGCTGGACCGACGAGGCGTTCTTCGAGCGCTGGGCGGAGCACACCCGCGACTTCGACCTGGTCGACCATCCCTACATCACGAAGAATCGGCTCCTCCTGATTCAGGGGCCGACGCCCTACGTCGGGATCGCCGAGAACCACTGGCCCGACGCCGAGAGCCTCGCCGCCACGTCGAAGTTCTACGAAGAGACCGAGCGAGGCCGGGCCCACTGGGCGGACCTCCAGACCTTCATGGACATCGAAGGCTCGCCGACGGTCGTCGTCAGCCGCGAGGTGGACGTCGGACCGGAAGGCATTCTGCAGCTCTTTCCGCCCGCCGGGTCCGACGCGTGAGCGAAGCGGAAGGCGCGCCGCTGCCCGCAGGTCTGCGCGGGTGGATCGAAGGCGCGGCCGGCGGACGCGTCGTGAAGAGCGTCTCGCATCACGAGGGCGCGAGTCGCTCGGCCTGGAACGTGGACGTCGCGTGTGACGGGGGGCCGAGGCCGCTCTTCGTCCTCCAGGACAAGCGTGAGGGGGGCGGGAGTGCGCGGGATGCGGTCGTGCTCCGGGCGCTCGCGTCGAGCGGGGTCCCGGTTCCCGAGGTGGTTGCCGCGGACGAGGCACGGTCGGCGATCCTGCTCTCGCGGCTGCCCGGTCGGTCGGACTTTCCTGCGGCGGAGGTGCCGGAGGCTCAGCAGGAGAAGGCGGCGGCGCATCTGATGACGCTCACCGCGAAGCTCCATGCGCTCGATCCTCGCTCGCTCGACATTCCGCATCTCGCGCTCCCCGAGACGCCCGAGGAGTGCGCGCAGGGGACGATCGCGCAGGCGCGGGGCGCGGCGAACGCGCTCGGGGACGCCGCGGATCCCTTCTTCACGTTCGCCCTCGACTGGCTGGATGCGAACGTGCCTTCGAAGGTCGACCGCTTCTCGCTCGTTCACAGCGACATGGGCCCGGGCAACTTCCTCTACGAGGCGGGTCGCGTCACGGGAATCGTCGACTGGGAGGTCGCGCACTACGGGGATCCGATGGAAGATCTCGCGGCGATCGCGATCCGCGACATGGCGACCCCGATCGGTTCGCTCCCACGCCGCTTCGAGGAGTACGCGAAAGCGTCCGGGCGTCCGGTCGACCTCGCGCGGGTCCACTACTACCGGGCGTTGGTGCTGGTCCGGAACAGCCTGATGATCGGATTGGGCCTGGCCCATCCGACCGAAGCGACGGACGTGGAGGAGATGACGATGTACCAGACGCTGCTCGTTCGTGCGGCGGCGCTCGTGCTCTGCGACAACCTGGGCATCGACCGGCCTGCGCCAGCCGGGCCGATCGACGATCGGGTCGAGACGGAACGGGAAGACGCGGCGGCGCTCCTCGGGGTCGAGCCGTCCACGCTTCCGGACGCGGGCGCGATCGACGCGGCGCTTCGCGAGGCGCTCTCCCGCGCCGACGGATCCGGCGAGGCGCGTCGCGCCGACTTCGCCCGCTACTTCGCGCGGCGGATGCATCGTCTCGGAGAAGAACGGAAGGCGCTCCTCGGTCCTCTCTTCGAGCGCCTCCCCCAGCCGCTGGTCGCGCAATGATCGGCCGCGACCCGAACCTCGTCGTCACGCCCGAAGACGACGGCTTCCATCGGCCGGAGTCGGACGACCCGTCCTGGATCGAAACGATCTGGTTCCCCTTCTTCGTTCCTGAGGAGGCGATCTCGGCCTCCATCCGCGTCCGGCTCAGTCCGAACCTGGGGGAGCTCGAGGCGACGGTCGCGGGCTGGAAGGGCGATTCGCAGGGGCTCTTCGGCGACCGGATCACCGAGTCGCTCACGGGCGAGCCCGACCTGCGTCGGCTGCACTTCGGCGAGCGGCTCTCCATCGAATGCCTGGCCCCCTTGTCGCGTTACCGGATCCGTCACCAGGGACCGCACTCGTCCCTCGATCTCGAGTTCGCGGCGATCATGCCGCCGAACCCGGTTCCGCCCGAGGCCTCGCCGGGCATGTTCGCGGGTCACTTCGAGCAGTCCGGGCACGTGACCGGAAGCCTCGATCTGCACGGCCGGCACGTCGCGATCGACTGCCATTCGATCCGGGATCGCTCGTGGGGCCCGCGAAGCATGCCCGAGCGGCTCCGCCTCGGGAACGCGTACGCGACCGCCGCGGACTCCGCCTTCTTCGCCTACATCCAGCCCGACGACGCCGGCCGGGAACTCGTCACCCACGGCTATCTGCTGAAGGACGGGGTCGAGGCGGTCCTGACCGGGGGGCTCCGGGAGACGACGCTCCGCGACGGTATGCCCGCCGCCGTCCGGCTCGAGGCGGAAGACGCCGCGGGTCGCCGCTTCGAAGTCACCGGCGAGTGCGTGAACATGATGGCGTCGAATGCAGGGAACGGTGTCTACGCGGTCTTGAACCTGGTGCGCTGGGAGGACGGGGACAGCGTGCGCTGGGGAGAGAACCACGACGTCTGGTCTGAGGTGGACTGGCTCGCCGCGGGGCGCGCCCGGCTCTGAGTCGCCCGGCTCAGGTAGAGAGCGCCGGCGCCGGGTCGCGAGCGAGAAGCTCGATGACCTCGTCGATCAGGGGGCCGAGCTTCTCGGCGACCGCCGCGTCCGACCGGTCGAGGTAGTCGGACGGCACGACGATCAGGGGCAGGTCCGGAAGCCCGTGCATCTTCGCGTGCGAGCGCGCCGCGAAGGCGAAGGGCTCCGTCACGAAGGTGAGGCTGGGCGTGCCCTGCCGCTCCAGGTGGATCGCGTCGAGCAGACTGCCCGACGTGCAGGACCCTCATTTGGCGAGGCCGTTGATCACTCCGTCGAAGCCGCTGAAGCGTTCGATCATGGCCGTTTCTGCGGGTCGGGAGAGGACGGGCTTCACCTCGAGGTGGAACTCGGTGATCCCGAGGCGTTCGCGTAGGGCGGCTTCGAGCACGCGGGTGTAGCCGGGGAAATGCGGCCCGGTCATGTGTTCCGGCTCGTTGCTGAGGAAGCCGATCCGGCGGAGCTTCTCGGGCGTGCCTCGGCGGGGCGCGAGGTTGGGGGAGCGCTCGGGGACGGCGCCGCGCGGGTCGACGAGTTCGATCATGGCGATTCTCCTCTCAGGATCCGTTCCGTTCGTCTGTGTGCTCGGGCGCGAGCGAACGAGTGATCGCGAAGCCGCCCAGGTGCCCCCACGAAGGACAGACCGAGGCGCAGGGGATGCTGTCGGCGCCGCTCACGACGACGTGGATCGCTTCGGGCGCGGCGGTGACGGGGACACGGGTCTCCGGATCTTCCTGGTCGACCCAGTCGGGCCACCAGTCATAGCGGGCCTTCTCGGAGATCGCTGGCCGACCGTCCGCTTCGACCCGGATGTCGCCCAGTCTTCGGCGTGCGTGCTGCCAGAGGAACGCCTGGACGCGGGTTCGCGTGAATCCTTCGTCGGCGAGCCGACGCGCCATCGACGGGCTGAACACGACGAGGATCTCGCCCATCGTGTGGGTGTTCGAGTTGCCCCGCGCGCACATCTGGTCCGCCACGAGCTCGAGCCAGCGCTCGCCGACGCGGCCCTCGTCCGGCGTCGCGACCCCCCAGAGGTTGGCGATCTGCGGCGACTCGCAGGCGAAGACGGTCACGGCGCTCTCGTCGCGGGCGAGCCCGCGGCCCTCGTGGAAGCGCGGCCACGGCGCGTTGTCGGGCTCCTCGGGCAGGCAGAATGCCATCCGTCCGGGATGTCCCATGATCTCCTGGACCGGCTCGCGAGGATGCGCGCCGCCGAGGTTCCAGAGCACCAGTCGGATCGCGCGGCCGATCGCGAGGTTGGCGCGGGCGCCCCCGCCGTTCCAGACCGACTCGCCCGTCGCCATCCCGAGCGCGGGCACGATCGGTCCCGAGACGAGGACGAGCGGCCAGCAGGGGTGGGTCGTGGTCACGACGCCGGCCAGATTGAAGCGCGGCTCGAGCATCGCCTCGAGGGCGCGCAGGACGACCGGCATGTGGTCGGGTCGGCAGCCGGCCATGGCCGCGTTGGCGGCGACCGCCTCGACCGTCGCCGCGTGGCGGCGCGTCGGGATCTCCCCGATCACGTGATCGTGCGGCCGGCCCGAGCCGGCGACGAGCGCGTCGACGACCGCGCGCTCGGGCGGGAAGGTCGGCAGCCCGTCGGTCAGCCCGAGTCGGTAGCTGAGCTCCGGCCATTCGCTCGCGTCGATGTTCGTCGGGAGCGCTTCGATCATCGGACGGCCCCGGTCGGACGCCTGGGCGACGGCGGCGCGCGACGCATCAGTCCATCCTCTCGCCGACCCAGTCCGGGAACTCGAGCGGCGGGTTCGGCAGGAGCTCGATCCCGCGCTCCCGGCAGAAGGCTTCGTGGGCGTCCTTGTCGGCCGGGACGGCGCGCGGGTCGCCCATCATGATCTCGTAGAGGAGCGCGCCCTCAGGACCGCCGATGATCGGGCCGAACATCGCGCCCTTTTCGAGGGTGACGTGCATGCCCTTCGTGCAGCGCTGGTCGCCGATCGTGACCTCGCCCTCGAGCACGTAGACCACGTGGTCGCTCATGTGTCCGTGGCGTTCGATCACCATGCCCGGGTCGTAGCGGGCGTAGAGACAAAGGCGCTCCGGCGTCCACTCGAGATATTTCTCCCAGACCGAGACGCGCCTCTCCCCGTGCATCTGCGCCTTCACCTCGTACCAGTCTTCGTCGTCGACGTGTCGGAAAGCGAGGCGGGGCTCGTCGGATGCGCTCATTCGTTCCTCCCTCGCTTCTTCGTCGGCGTCGCGCGCCGGGATGGCGCGTCGCGGGATCGCTCAGGAAGGCGATGGTGCCGCGCGGACGACGTCGAGTCGAGCGGGCCCGAACTCGAGGAAGACCGGCACGCCTTCGAACGTGAAGCCCGGGGCGAAGCGCAGGTCGCCGGGGGCGAAGCACTCGAGGAAGGCGCTCGTGACCTCCTGCGCGACCAGGCGGGCGATCGCGGCACCGATGCAGTGGTGGGCGCCGCCCGAGAAGGAGATGTGTCGGGGCAGACCTCGATCGAGGCGGTAGACGTCGGGGTCGTCGAAGACGGACTCGTCGCGGTTCGCCGAGGCGATGCCGACGAGAACGGAGTCGCCCTCGTCGATCGGAACACCCGCGATCTCGACGGGCTTGCGGCAGACGCGCATCACGAAGAGGACCGGCGGATCGAGGCGCAGGCTCTCCTCGACGGCCGCCGGGACGAGCTCGGGCTGGCGTTGGAGCCTCTCGTGGAGATCCGGGTCCCGCAGCAGGCGGTACAGGATGCTCCCGAGGAGGTTCGTCGTGGTCGAGATCCCGCCGAGCACGATGTGCGCCGCCAACGATCGAAGCACGGTCGGCGAGAGGGGCTCGCCCTCGTGTCGACTGCGCGCGAGGCGGGTGATGAAGCTCGGCGCGTCGGTCCGGTCGCGATGGGAATCGACGAGGGCGTCGAGATAGCCGGCGAACTCGGGGAACGCGCCGGCGAGCCCGTCGCCCCGCTCGGTCCGGTTCATCGAGGTCCACTCGCTGTGGAGGAGCTCCCGGGCCCACGCGACGATCCGATCCGTGTCCTTCGTCGGGAAGCCGACGAGATGGAAGCTCACGAGGTTGCTGATCCGGTCCGTGAACGTCGCGATCAGGTCGCGCGGTTCGCCGCCCTCCCAGTCGCGCAGCAGGCGCGTCGCCTCGGCGCGGGCGAAGGGCCGTGCCGCCTCGACGGCGTGCTTGTCGAAGGACTGGCGGAGGATCCGACGGAGCGCCGGGTGCCGCGGCGGATCCATCTCGCCGAGCATGCGCTCCTCGTCGGGCATCTCGACGGCCTTGAAGCCGTTGCCGTTCGCGAAGGTGTACGGGTCGCGCAGAACGGTCCAGCAGTCGGCCATGCGAGAGACGTAGACCTGGCCGTCCGCGAGCCGGACGACCGGCGATTCCCGTCGCCACTTCGCCAGCAGGGGGCCCATGTTCTGGGTCTGACGGTGGTCGTGGAGGTCGAACGAGGGGTCCAGCATCGCGTTCCCTTCCGGGGCTGCGGCCCGCCCCGTCGACGATCTTGATTCCGATCGGCGCGAATGTCCAGTCACCGGCCGGGGCCGGGGCGCCCTCTCGCGCGGCGTCGCCGCCTGCTAGACATGGAGGCGGGCAGGATCGGCTCTCCGCTCCGGCCCGCTCCCGATCCACCCCCGGAGGCCCTCCCCATGTCCGCGAGCCCTTTCGACCCCGAATACCAGTCCGCCGCCCGATTCCTCCCGCGAGGCATCGCGCGCTCCTGGAATCTCCCGCTCCTCCGCGCGCTCGGAGCCCTCACCGGGCGGGGCCCCGATCCGGACGACGTCGAGATCGAGGACACCGGGGCCGGGTCCGTTCGCGTCCATCGTCCCTCGCAGCCGGGAGACGGTCCGGGGCCGGCGGTGCTCTGGCTGCACGGAGGTGGCTTCCTGATGGGGTCGCCGAAGCAGGACGACGCGCTCTGCCGCCGGATCGCCGACGAGCTCGGCGCGGTCGTCGCCGCGCCGGTCTATCGCCTCTCTCCGAAGCACGCCTTTCCGGCAGCGCTCGACGATGCCTACGCGGCGCTTACCTGGCTGGCGAAGCGCGACGACGTCGACGCGAGCCGGATCGCGGTCGCGGGCGCGAGCGCGGGCGGCGGACTCGCGGCGCAGATCGCCTTGCATGCGCGGGAGCGGGGAGAGATCGGGCTGGCGGCGCAGATTCTCGTCTATCCGATGCTCGACGATCGGACGGTGCTGCGGACGGATCTCGAAGAGGGCGGCTTTCGGCTCTGGGACAACCGCTCGAATCGCGTCGGTTGGTCCGCCTATCTCGGCCACGAAGCCGGAGCGACGGAAGCCAGCCCGATCGCCGTCCCCGCCCGTAACGAAGACCTGCGCGGCCTGCCGCCCGCCTGGATCGGCGTCGGTGCCCTCGACCTCTTCTGCGACGAGGACATGGCGTACGCGGAACGACTGCGCGCCGTGGACGTACCCTGCGAGACGATCGTCGTCGACGGCGTCTTCCACGGCTTCGACGGGATCGTCGCCGATTCGTCGGCGACCCGGCGTTTCCGGGAGTCGATGTTCGCCGTGATGAAGCGGGCGCTCGGGGCGCCGGGTTCAGCCGATGCGGACGGGACGATCGCCTAGCGTCCGGACCGCGGAGAGCTCGTCGTTCCAGCCGATCGTCTCGAGGGCCGCGCGCTCGAGGTCGGGCCAGTCGAGGCCGATGGTTTCGAGATGGCGCGCGATTCCCTGCGAGTCCTGTGCTTCGCGGCACTCGACGAGCGCGAGCAGGTCGCCGATCGGGCCTTCGCGCCGGAGAAGCGCCTTCTCGACCGAATACTCGAGGGAGAGCTTCCGGCATACTTCCTTCACCCCGAGGCCCAGCAGCGCCGGCGCGAGGGAGAGCAGCCCGGCGAGCCCGGCGCGGTCCGGGTTCAGCTCCGGATCGTTGGCCGCGCGCGCGAGCGTCTCCATCAGCGTGCCGCGGGTACTCGAGAGCTGGCAGAGCGGGTCCGCCAGGCCGTTGAGGTCGTCGCTCGCGAAGAGGAGCAGGTAGAGCCACCGCATCAGGCGATCCCGCCCGACCATGACGACCGCCTGCTCGACCGACTCGATCCGCTGGGCCGCGTCGTCGCGAACCAGGTTGGCCATCGAGAGCACGTTCATCGTGAGATGGGGCACGCGCTTGAGCTGCTTCGCGATCTCCTCGGCCGGCGTCTCTTCGTCGACGCTCGCGAGGAGCTCGAGCATGCGGCTGCGACGGACCGAAGGGCGATTGCGGGCGACCTGCTCGGGGTGAGCGAAGAAGTAGCCGAGGGCCAGGTGCCACTCCTGCTGCTCGAAGATGCGCTGGCCGCGCTCGTTCTCGATCCGCGTCGCCACGCGCGTGAGCTGATGCTCGTTGAGGGTGCGCGCGATCTTGCGGAGGGCTGCCGACTTGTGGCGCGAGAAGTCGACCTTCGCGTACTGGACGAGCGGGAGCAGCTCCTCGCGCGGGTCCTTGTAGTCGTAGTCGTCGAGGCAGAGCTCGAAGCCCGCGCTTCGGACCAGGTCGATCCGCTCGAACAGCGTGTCGTCGATCCGCACGTTCGCGGGGATGTCGAACACCAGGGGAGCGGCGGGCAGCCCGGCCAGGTGCTCGGCGATCTCGAGCTTCGGGTCGGCGTTCACGAAGGCCGGCTGGGCACCGATCAGCGTCGAAGGTCCGAGCTCGGAGAAGGTCGCGACCAGCACCTGCGCGGTCGCCGCGAGCGGCGCCTCGAAGCAGGCCTCGGTCGCGCGCCGCGAGTCCCGGAAGAGGAGGTCGTGCGCGACGACGCGCCCCTTGCGATCGAGGATCGGCTGACGGCCGACGAAGCAGAAACGCTTGTCGTCGGACTTCGATCCGGTCGGAGAAGGGAGCTTCGGCGGTTGCGCCATCGGCGCCGGGGCCGGGTGCGCATGAGCGGTGGGGGGCATCGGGGGCTCCTTCGATAGCCGTTCGACCCGCGGATCCTGTCCGGGAGGGCAACAGGCTTTGCGCCCCTGCGTTTCCGCAGGTTTGCCGTTTCGTGAAGCGGTCCGGCGGGCCGTCGGCGGGCTCCGTGGAGAGCCGTCGAAGGTGACGCAGGACACCCGGTCTATCGTCCAGCCCCGCTGGATCTTTACCCCGACGACCGAACCCGGCGCCGCTCGGGTTCTCGCCCGCGCAAGCCGCCGGCAACGCCTTCACCGCGAGCAGGCAACCCGCCTCTGGAATCAAGGCGTGCCGCTGCGGAGCCCCATTGCCTCGAGCGCGGCGTGATAGCGCGGCTCGCCTTCCAGGGGGGCGAGCCCGGCGCTGTGCGCGACGTAGATGTTGGCGTAGATGCCGGGCAGGTCGAGCGCCCATTCGAGACAGCCGAGCGCCGTCTCGACCTGATGCAGCTGCGCGTAGATGATCGGACCCACCGGCCCTCCGCAGGGAAAGCCCTGACGATCCCACTACGTGAGCATGTTCGACCAGACGCCTTGCGGTCCGAGCGCCTGCAGGTCTTCCACGCTCGGCACCGCGAGTCCCGGCGGCGGATTCCCGACGAATCGCTCGTAGGCCTCTTGATTCCTTCCTGCATAGAGCAGGTTCATGACGATCATGCCCGGGGCGACGGGATTTCCCGGTTCGAGCTCCTGGGCACGCGCGGCGTAGCGGATGGCGTTGTCGTGGTCCCCGGCTGCGTCGTAGCTCGTCGACAGATTGACGTACATGTAGGGCGAGAGCGGGTCGAGATCGACGGATCGATGGCTCGCCGCGAGACCGCGCTCGAACTCGCCCAGGCTCATCAGGACGAGCGCGAGGCTCTGGTACGCGAACGCGTAGCCCGGGTTGTGCTCGATCGCCTTCAGGAGTGCGTCTTCGGCCGCGCGCCATTCGCGTTTCATCCACAGCGTCCGGGCGAGCGAGGTCTGCGCCTCCGCCGAGTCCGGTGCGGCTGCCACTGCTCGCTCCGCGGCCTCGAAGGCCCGATCGACATAGGTCGGGTCGGGCACGAAGCCGATCGCCCAGCTGAGGGAGAGGACGTCGGAGAGCCCCGACCACGCGAGGGCGAATTCCGGATCGGCCCGCACCGCGCGTCGGAACGCCTCTTCAGCGGCGAGCATCGTCTCCTCGGTCTGCCTGCCCATCAGGTGGCGCCCCGTGAGGTAGGCGTCGTAGGCCTCGAGGCTCTCCGTGGGCGGCTCGGCGGCCGCGGCGCGTAGCCGGAGGTCCAGGGCGCCCGCGACGTCCGTCGCCAGCTGACTCTGGAGTCCGAAGAGGTCGTCGACGGGGCGGTCGTAGGATTCGGACCAGATCGCGCTGCCGGTCGCGGCGTCGACCAGCTGGACCGAGATCCGGACGCGGTCCGGAAGACGGCGAACGCTGCCCTCCACGATCGCGTCGGCGCCCATCGATTCCCGGATCCGGGCCGCGTCCATCCCCTCGCGCTTGGCTGCGGCGGCGGACGTACGGCCGAAGACGCGCAGGGAAGGCAGTCGACCCAACACGTTCGTGAGCTCTTCGCTCATGCCCTCGGCGAAGTAGGCACGGTCGCCCTCCGAGCTGAGGTCGTCGAAGGGGAGCACGGCCACCGAGGTCGTCGTGCTCTCGCCTTTCGCGTCGTGCCCGCCCATCCCGACCCACAGAAGCGCAGCGATCACCACCGTGGCGACGAAAGCGAGCGCGAAGTCGACGCGTCGGGATCGATGGACTTCGGCCTCTGCAGGGTCGCGGCTCGGCGTGCGGACGACGCCGTCGGCCGTCCAGTCGAAGATCCAGCCGAGGATCAGCGAGACCGGGAATCCGGCGATCGCCAGCAGGATGACGAAGCGATGGATCTCGGCCGGGATGCCCAGGACCTCGAAGGTGGCGTCCGCGACCTGGACCACGAGCCAGGCGGCGACGGCGTACGTCGCGGCGACACGAACGACACCGCGTCTCCGCAGCTCGCTCAGCAACCCCTTGGCGGACGATTCCTCGTTCTCTTCGAATTCGGGGGAGGGTCCACTCTATCGCGCGGCCCTGGGGAGGTCAGGGGGCGCGCGCGATTCCGGGGCAGGTGATCGAAGACGATCGAGCGAGGGGCCAGCGCGGGCCGCGGAACCGCCGTGTCGTCCGATGCTCTCGGGGGCCGCGTTATGCTCGCACCGTCCAACGAGGTTCCGACCGGATGACGATCGCCTTCGAGCCCTTCGAGCCTGCGCTCCGCGCGGATCCCTACACCGCCTATCGGCGTCTCCGCGACGAGGCGCCCGTCCACTACGCGCCCGACGCCGACGTCTGGTGCGTCTCGCGGTACGAAGACGTGATGCACGTGCTGAAGGAGCACGAGACCTTCTCGTCCCACGGCATGCGGATCATGCTCATGCAGGGCGGCGTCGAGGGGCCGCCACCCCTCGAGTGGCGCCTCTTCCGGTTCATCGCCCTCGTCGCGCTCAAGGCGCGGATGCATCCCCGGAACTTCGGGACGGCCCGAGGCCTGATCATGGAAGACGGCGCCGAGCACACGGAGATGCGCACGATCGTGAACCGCGGCTTCACGCCGCGTGGGATCGCGAGCCTCGAGCCGCGGGTGCGCGAGGTGACGGCGGCGTGCCTCGCGCCCCTCGAGCGGGGGGAGGCCTTCGACGTCGTGAAGGATCTCGCGATCCCGCTGCCGGTCACGATGATCGCCGAGCTGCTGGGCATCGAGCCCGAGATGCGCGAGACCTTCAAAGGCTGGACGGATACCGTGATCGAGAGCATCTCGACGAACGAAGGACGGGCCGACCGGCTCGCCGAGCCCTTCGTCGACATGTTCGTGAACATGTCGGCCTATCTGCGGAAGACCGCGAAGGCGCGGCGCAAGGATCCGAAGGGCGACCTGATCTCGCAGATCGTCGCCGTCCAGGACGGCCGCGGACTGAGCGACTACGACATCGTCACCTTCGTGATGGTGCTCCTCATCGCGGGGAACGAGACGACGACGAACCTGATCGGCAACACCGTCCACGCCCTCCTCGATCATCCGGACCAGCTCGAGAGGGTGCTCGCCGACCCGAGCCTGATCGAGCCCGCGATCGAAGAAGGGGTGCGCTTCGACGGGCCGGTCCAGATGCTGTTTCGCCAGACGACCCGGGAGACCGAGATCCGAGGCGTGGCGATTCCGAAGGGGGCGATGGTCGCGCCGCTCCTCGGCTCCGCGAATCGGGACGAGCGGCAATTCGCCGACCCCGACCGCTTCGACGTCGAGCGGCGCGCCCAGGGACACGTGGGTTTCGGCTTCGGGAAGCATTTCTGCCTCGGGAGCTCGCTCGCCCGACTCGAGGCGCGATGCGTACTCGAAGCGCTGCTTCCCCACCTGGCCGAGCGCTCGCCCGTGGCGGAGCCGCGGGAGTGGGTGGACTCGTTTCTGGTTCGCGGGCCGACGCGGCTCCGAATCGAGGCGGGTTGAGCGATGTGCTTCGCGCTCGCGCGAAGAAGGAGATGAAGATGAACACGCTCGAAGAGACGGCGCCTGCGTTCCAGTCCATGGCTCATCAGATCGTCTGGGCCAGTGTGGCGACGGTCGATTGGAAGAACCGGCCGCGAAGTCGAGTCCTGCATCCGTTCTGGGAGTGGGACGGAGAGCGCCTCGTCGGTTGGGTGGCGACCGCGGCGACGCCGCTCAAGCGGGCGCACCTCGAGCACAGCCCGCACGTGAGCATCAACTACTGGGCGACCAACCAGGACACGTGCGTTGCCGAGTGCGCGGCCGAGTGGCGTTTCGATCTCGAGACGCGCCGGTGGGCCTGGGACCGGTACCTCGAGCTGCCCGAGCCCCTCGGCTACGACCCGAAGATCATTCCCGGCTGGACGAGCCCCGAGGTCGAGAGCTTCTCGGTCCTGCGATTCGACCCCTGGCGGCTGCGTGTCTTCCCCGGGACCGTCCTGCTCGGTCAGGGCGGAGACGTGCTGGTCTGGGAAGCCCGCTGACACGCGAAGCGCTGATGCGAAGCCTCGATCGAGGATCCAGGCATCAGGGCTCGCTCGGATCCCGGCCGGGTGCGAACCGGAACGACGGCGTCACGTAGTCGCGCGGCAGATGCCGATCGGGGATCTGGACGCGGTTGCCATCGCGAATCGATCCGAGGTGGGGGGACGCGATCTCGATGCCAGCGGCGTGGAGCCGGTCCTGGAGCGCCGCGTGGAGCTGCGAGTAGGCCTGGGCCATCTGGCGGGGATTCGCGGTGGTGGCGTTGAGCTCGTAGTGGACGTAGAAGTCGTCGAGCGCGGTCTGGAGCACGAAGGGCGGCGGATCGTCGAGGAGGAGATCGACGTCGCCGGCCGCGGCGAGCATCGCCTCGTGGACCTCGCGCCAGTCCACGTCGAACCCGATCGTCACCGTCGTGTGGAGAATCAGGTGGGGCTTCGCCTCCTGTCCGCTGTAGTTCACGATGTGGTTGGCCATGACCATCGCGTTCGGGATCGTGATCTCGACGTTCTTCGGCGTCCGGATCTTCGTGACGAAGGTCGTCTTCTCGATCACGTCCCCCTCGGCGTCGGCGATCTTCACCCGGTCGCCGACGCGGAAGGCGCGCATGTAGGTCAGGCTCAGGCCCGACACGATGTTGGCGATCGCCCCGGACGAACCCAGGGAGACGAGCAGGCCCATGAAGATCGAGACCGCCTGAAAGGCGGGCGAGCCCGAGCCCGGGAGGTAGGGGTAGGCGACGATGATCGCGAAGACGATCACGAAGATGCGGCTGAGCCGGAAGGTCGGTGTCGCGAACTCCGCCGGGAACGACGCGAGTCGGACGCGTCCCATCGCGATCCGGTCGAAGCCCATCTTCATGAGCCGGATGAGCGCCCGCGTCACCCAGACGAGGACGATCAGGAAGACGAGGTTCGGCAGGTAGTCGATCGACGAGACGCCGATCCGATGGGCGGCGCTCGTGAAGTAGCCGAAGAGCGATTCCGCGATGTTCCGCGTCGCGGGGAAGAGGCCGAAGACGAAGGTCAGATAGACGTAGAGCAGGAGGAGATAGGCGGCGTAGCGGACGAAGCGCAGCAGCCCGAGGAGGATGAGCGCGACCTCCTGCTCGCTGAAGAGCTCCTGGCCGCGCGCGCGGATGGCGCGGATCCGGGTTCCCTGCAGACCCGCGATCCCGCGGTGGACGCCGTCGAAGACGAGGCGCACGAACCAGAAGAGGACGACCGCGGCGACCGTGAACGCGAGCCAGCCGCCGAGGATCCACGGCAGGCTGCCTTCCGAGATGTGCTCGCCGGCGGATCGGAGCCAGGCGATGCCGGTCTGGGGGTCTTCGTTCACGCTGCCTCCGGGCGAGGGCCGCGAGGCCACGAGCGCCTCGACGAAAGGAAAATGCGCCGTCCTGCCGCGCAGTCACATCGGCGACGCGAAGCCGCCTAGCGAAGGGACGGCGGCGCCTTGGCGTGGCCCATGCCGCCGCGGCCGGCGATGAGCGGGAGATCGAGGGTCGAGACGATGCCCGGTGCCGCGGCGACGACCGCCGGGATCGCGTTCACCGCCCGCATGCCCGTGGCGAGGCAGCCGCCCGCGTTGCCGTCGCCCGTGAATTCGTCGGCGAGCACCGTCTCCTGGACGATGTTCGGGCTGCCGACGATCTCGACGCGATTGGCGTGGGCCGGATCGGAGGCCGGGCGGGGCCAGTCGGGCGCCACGTCCGGCGTGACGCGGTGGACGTGATCGATCACGATCCGTTCCTCGCCGCCGACGACGCCCGACAGCTGGATCCGATGGGCCGCCGCGCAGCCCGCCTCGACGCGCCCCCGCTCGAAGACGATGGCTTCGGGCGCCGCCCATCGGTCGTAGCGCTCGACCGTCCGCTCGACCTCGACGTCGAGCGCCTGGGCGATCATGTAGAGGGGACCGCCCCAGATCGACGTCATCAGGCCGGAGGTGTCGAGGAGCGCCGGGTCGTCGAGCGAGGAGCAGAGGCCCATCGACGCGAGGCTCTCCTGGTCGGGGTACGAGCCCGCGTCGAGGAACTCGGTCGTCTGGACGCGGTCGACCCGTCCACAGAGCCCGAGCAACGTGAGCGGGAGCAGGTCGTTCCCGAAGCCGGGGTCGATGCCGCCCGAGAAGTAGGTGGTTCCGCCGTCGCGACAGGCAGCTTCGATCGTCTCGCGGATCGCGTCGGGGGCGCGCTCCGGGTTCTGCAGGGCGCCGACCGTCGTCTCGACGACGTTCTTGCCGGCACGGAGCGAGCGCGTCAGGTGGGCGAGGTTCGTCTCCATGTGGAGGGCACTCGGGCCGAAGTAGCAGACGGCCTCCGCGGGGCGCGCGAGGACGGCTTCGACGTCCCGGCTCGCCGCGAGGCCCTGAGCGGGGAGTCCGGTCAGCTCACCCACGTCGCGCCCGTCCTTCGCCGGATCGTTCACGAGGACACCGACCACTTCGTAGGCGGGGTGCGTGAGCAGGTTCCGCAAAACGGCGAGCCCGACGAAGCCCGTTCCCCAGACGATCACTCGATACCGATCCATCTCGACCTCCACTGGAGACGAGACGGTTCCACGCCCGGCGAGCGCGGTCCAGTCCCGCCCGGAACGGCCTATGCTTCGCGCCCGGTCCCCCGGTCGTCGAGGGGCCCCGGCCAGCCAGGAGCGAACGTGTCCATCGAACCCTTCGAAGCCTCGATTCCCGAAGCCGCCCTCGAGGACGTCGTCGAACGCCTCTCCCGGACGCGCTGGCCCGAGACCCTGCCCGACGCCGGCTGGGGCTACGGAGCCGATCTCGACACGGTCAAGGCGTATGCCGACCACTGGCGGACGGCCTTCGACTGGCGCGCCGTCGAGGCGAAGTTCAACGCCTTCGAGCAGGGCATCGTGGTCGCGGAGGGCGAGCGGATCCACTTCGTCCACGCGCGCTCGCCGGAGCCCGACGCGACGCCGCTCCTGATCACCCACGGCTGGCCCGGAAGCGTGGTCGAGTTCCTCGAGATCATCGAGCCCCTCCGCGATCCCGTCGCGCACGGCGGCGCCGCCGAGGACGCCTATCACGTCGTCTGCCCGCACATCCCGGGGTACGGCTTCTCCGGCCCGACGCGCACGGCCGGCTTCCACGTCGACCGCGCCGCCGCGGCGATCGCCGGCCTGATGCAGCAGCTGGGCTACGACCGCTATCTCGCGCAGGGCGGCGACTGGGGAGCGGTGATCACGCGCCGTCTCGCCGAAGCCCACGCGGAGCACGTGATCGGGGCGCACTTCAACATGCTCTTCGCGCTGCCCACCGACATGACGTCTCCGGAAGTCTGGGAAGGCGTCACGCCGAAGGAGCTCGAAGCCTTCTCGAGGGCCTCGACGGCGGTCGCCGACGGAACCGGCTACAGCGCGATCCAGGGCACGAAGCCCCAGACCCTCGCCTTCGGCATGCACGACTCGCCGGTCGCGCTCCTCGCGTGGCAGCTCGAGAAGTTCGAGTCGTGGAGCGATGCGAGCCTCGAAGACGCCTTCACCAAGGACCAGGTCCTCGCGAACGTCGCCCTCTACTGGTTCACGGAGACGGCGCACTCGGCCTCGCGTCTCTACTGCGAGTCGATGCGCGCGGGCAACTACGCGGCCGATCCGTGGGACGGACGGGTCGACGTCCCGGTCGGCTACTGCCGCTACCCCGGCGAGATGCTGCAGACGCCGCGGGTCTGGGCGGAGAAGCGGTACACCGACATCGTCCACTGGACCGAAGCCCCGAGCGGCGGGCACTTCGCGGCCTTCGAGAATCCCGCCTTCTTCCTCGAGGACGTGCGCGCGTTCGGCCGGACGGTCCGCGCGCGATCGTGAGCCCCGGGCCCGCCTTTAGCGGGCTAGAGCGGCGTCTGGTCCCGGGACCACGGGCCGCCGCCGAAGGCGGCGAGGACCGCGCCGACGAGCATCGTCCCGATCACGATCGTCAGGACGCCCACGCCCGGGATCGGGCCGATCGCTGCGCGCCCGAGCCACTCTTCCACGCTTTCGGCGGCCGTCGGGTGGATCGTCAGCTTGAGCACCCAGGCGAAGACCTGTGAGAGGAAGAGGTAGACGTAGACGCGCCGCAGTCGTCGCGACATCGCCTTGCGGAGCGACATCGTCGGCACGGTCTGGCCGAGGTGCGGCTCGAGCCTCCGATGGAGCTCCGTCAGGTCGATCGTGGACGCGTCCGACCCTTCGGGCGAAGCGGCTCGTGCGATGAAGTGTTCTTCGAGCAGCAGGACGCGCTGCTGCCAGAGGTGGTAGAAGGCCAACCGTCGTCCTTCCAGAAGCAGGAAGATGAAGGTCAGGAAGGACGCGAGGAACACGACGTAGTGAGGGATCTCGGCGGCGCCGAGGGCGAACGAAATCAGCGCCGCCGTCGCGCCGATCGCCCAATTCGTCGTGGTGTCCATCCGTACGCGCCAGGTATCCGCGCGACCGACCATCGCCCGGTAGTAGTGGGCGAGGATGGTGTATCGCGATCCGGCGTCGAGATTCATGGGGCGAGGAGGCTCCTGGCTCGCGTGCTCGTGGCGGAAGCCTAAGCGAGTGACCCCGTTCCCGCGAGCTTGCACACCTTCCCGTGTCGCCCGGGGTCTTCTGCGCGAGGGGCCCCTACGGAAGCGGGAGCTTCATCGCGTCGACGCCCGAGCCCCCGTCGACGTAGATCACCTGGCCGTTCACGTAGCTCGCCGCGTCGCTCACGAGGAAGAGGACGGTGTTCGCGATCTCCTGCTTCGAGCCGGCGCGACCCAGCGGCGCCGACAGCTTGCCGCCGTCGTCGACGGTCTCGAAGCGCTCGAGTCCCTCGGTATCCGAGACCGCTCCGGGCGCGACGGCGTTCGTTCGGATCCCCTTCGGGCCCCACTCGACGGCGCAGGTCCGCGTGAGCGAGTTGACGCCGCTCTTCGCCGCGGCGACGTGGGCCTGATAGGCGGCGCCCATCTGCTCGAAGGGCGCGGAGATGTTCACGATGTTGCCGCCGTGCTCGCCGAGCCACGCCTCGAAGGCCGCCTTCGAGAAGTTGTACGTGCCGAGCAGATCGATGTCGACGATCGACTTGAAGCCGTTGTAGGAGATGCCGGCCATCGGCGCCGGGAAGTTGCCGGCGGCGTTGTTCACCAGGATGTCGAGGCGGTCGAAGCGGGACAGGGTCTCCCGGAGGACGGTCTCCACCTGGTCCGGCTGTCGGACGTCGCAGGGGACGGCGAGGCATTCGAAGCCCTCCTGCTCGAACTCCTCCCTGGTCGCTTCGAGCACCTCCTGCCGTCGCGCCGCGATGCAGAGCTTCGCGCCGTGTCGCGCGAAGGTGCGCGCGATCTCCTTGCCGATGCCGGTGCCGCCGCCGGTCACGAGCGCGACCCGGTCGGCGAGGATGTCGGGGGCGAAGGTCGGCATGGTCGGGTCCTCTCCTCTTCGTCCGGCCCGTACGCCGGCGCGGGCGGATCGTGCGAAGGGCTCAGGCCTCGCTGAGATCGAATCCCGCGACCGTGGGCTCGTGGATGCGCTCTGCGGGCAGATCGGCGAGGACCTTCGCCCGGATCTCTCCGTTCTCGCCCGAGACCCAGAGACTCACGACCTCGGCAGCGATCACTGCCGGATCCATCATCACGCCGTCCATCGCTCCCGCCATGAAGTCGGGCACGATGTTCGTCTGGACGCCGCCCGGGCAGATCGCGCAGATCCGTTGGGGCCGTTCCTGCATCGCGAGCTGTGCCGCGAGCGAGCGGACGAGACCGACGACCGCGTGCTTCGTCATCGAGTAGGCGGGATCCGCGCCGAAGCCCATGAGACCGGCGACCGACGCCGTCGCGACGATCGCGCCCGTCTCGGCCAGACCGGGCAGGGTCGCGCGGATGCCGAGGGCGACCCCGTCGAGGTTCACGCCGACGATTCGGCGGTACTGCGTGTCCGTGATCGCCGTGAAGTCCGAGGCCTCCGCCGGCGCGTCGCGGGGGGCGCTCATCACGCCGGCGTTGAGCGCGACGTAGTCCCAGCCGCCGTCGGGCGTGGTCAGCGACTTCCAGGCGTCTTCGTCCGCGACGCTCATCGTGACGGCATTCACCCCGAGGTCCCGGGCGAGCTCCGTGAGCGCGTCCGCGTCGACGTCGACGAGGGTGACCCGGGCCCCCGCGTCGGCGGCGGCGCCGGCGAGGGCACGGCCGATTCCGGAGGCGGCCCCCGTGATCAGGACGTCCTTGTCTCGAAGCTCGCTCATGTCCGTCTTCCTTCCGTCCTCGTCTCCCGACCGCGCTCGATCGAGGCGATCTCGCGGCGACGATCGAGTGCGTTAGCGTCGCGGGTCCCCATTTCGAAACCCGACGAGAGGACGCAGTATGGCATGGGATTTCTCGACCGAGCCCGAATTCCAGGAGAAGCTCGACTGGATCCAGCAGTTCTGTGAGGAGCGGGTCGAGCCGCTGGGCCACATCTTCCCCCACGCCGTGCGTCTCCCGGATCCCGCGGTCCGCGCGTACGTGCGCGATCTCCAGCAGGACGTGAAGGACCAGGGGCTCTGGGCGCTCTTCCTCGACGAGGAGCTCGGCGGCCCCGGCTTCGGTCAGCTCAAGCTCGCCCTCGTGAACGAGATCCTCGGCAAGTATCCCGCGGCGCCCCAGCTTTTCGGCGCCGCCGCGCCGGACACGGGCAACATGGAGATGCTCGCCGCGCACGGAACCGAGGAGCAGAAGAAGCGCTGGCTGGAGCCGCTCCTCGCCCAGGAGATGTTCTCCGCCTACTCGATGACGGAGCCCCAGGGCGGCTCGGACCCGACGCTCTTCAAGACGACCGCCGTCCGGGACGGCGACGAATGGGTGATCAACGGCGAGAAGTGGTTCACGTCGGCGGGGCGCGTCGCCGACCTGCTCTTCGTGATGTGCACGAACGGGATGTTCGTCGTGCCGCGCGAGACGCCGGGCGTCGAGATCATGCCCGAGCCCCGCAACCACAATCACATCTTCTACCGCGACGTCCGCGTCCCCCTCGACCATCTGCTCGGGCCGGAGAACGGCGCGCACGTCCTCGCCCAGCGCCGGCTCGGCGGGGGGCGCATCCACCACGCGATGCGGACGATCGCGCAGTGCAGGCTCGCCTTCGACATGATGTGCGAGCGGGCGCTCTCCCGGGAGTCCCACGGTTCCGTCATCTCCGAGCACCAGATGGTCCAGGAGAAGATCGCCGAGTCCTACGCGAAGCTGCGCATGCTCCGGCTCTTCGTGCTCGAGACGGCGTGGAAGATCGACCAGACGTCGGCCCGCGAGTGCCGCACCGACATCGCGGCGGTCAAGTTCACCATGGCGAAGACGCTGCGCGAGATCTCCTTCGACGCGCTTCAGATCCACGGCTCCCTCGGCACGACGGACCTCACGCCGCTCCAGGCGATGTACGCCGACGCGCCGACCATGGGCCTCGCCGACGGCGCCGACGAGGTCCACAAGGCGACCGTCGCGCGCCGCGTGCTCCGTGACTACCTCCCGCACGAGGGCCACTTCCCGCGCGAATTCATTCCGTACAAGAAGGAGCAGGCCTGGCAGAAGATGGAGCCGATCTTCGCGCTGAACCCGGAGCTCCGGGAGGCGGCGGAGCGCTGGAAGGCGTATCGCGAGAAGCGCGGCCGGAAATAGGCGGCCTGCGCGCGGGTGCGGCGGGGCTGGTCCCCCGGGGACACTGTGACGCTGCGGCCTCGATGGCGTGCGGGCGCGCGTCGGATTGCGCGCCCACCTAATTACGATACGGTGCGTGCCGTTAATGCCGGCGCGGTCCGATCGAAGGCGCCATGAAACCGAACAGCCCGAACCCCAAGGATTGAGACGACCCCCATGAGCGACAACTCCAATCTCCTCTCCGGCGTCCGCGTGATCGAGTCGAGCCTGCTCGGCCCCGGCCACGTCGCGACCTTCTTCTCCGACCTCGGTGCCGACGTGATCAAGGTCGAGCCGCCGTCGGGCGACTACATCCGCCAGATGACCTGGCCGATCGTCGAGGGCGTCTCGCTCCTCCACCTCCACACCCACCGTGGCAAGAAGAGCATCACGCTCAACCTGAAGAGCGAAGAGGGCAAGCAGCTCTACACGGACCTCGTTGCGACCGCCGACATCGTCGTCGAGGCCATGCGCCCCGGCTCCCTCGCGAAGCTCGGCCTCGGCTACGAGGACCTGAAGAAGGTCAACCCGAAGATCGTCTTCGCGACCCTCTCCGGCTACGGCGCGACCGGCCCCTACAAGGACATGCCGAGCCACGGCATCGCCTACGACACCTGGTCGGGCATCGTCCAGCCGATGGAGGACGAGAAGGGCTTCAAGCGGATCCCCCCGACGATGCCGAACGTCGGCATCAACGTCGGCCCGATGGTCGGCGCGATCGCGATCCTCGCGGGTGTCATCAAGGCGCGCGAGACGGGCGAGGGCTGCGAGATGGAGATGGCCCAGTCCGACGCCTCCGCGTACATGGACTGGTACCGGATCGAGACCGAGCGGGCGTACATGCGCCCCGAGAGCGAGGTCACGGGCAACCCCTCCGACGACTACGTGCGTCGACCGGCCGGCCTCGCCGGCATGTGGGAAGGCGTCCGCTACCAGGCCTACGAGGCGAAGGACGGCCACGTGCTGTTCATGGCTTCGGAGCAGGCGTTCTGGAAGAACTTCTGCGAGGGCACGGGCCGCATGGATCTCTTCGAGAAGTGGCCGGGCAGCAAGTACGCCGACCACGCGCGCGGCAACGAGGAGCTGCAGGCCGAGCTGAAGGAGGTCTTCCTCACGAAGACCTGCCAGGAATGGCTCGACTTCGCGACGGAATACAACACGACGATCGCCCCGTTCAACACGCCGGCGAACATCGGCGACGACCCGCAGTTCCAGCACCGCATGGGCTTCTACCCGACCGAGCAGGTCGGCTGCGAGCAGCTGCCGCTGCCGGTCTACGTGAACGGCTCGCTGCCGCCGTGCCCGACGATGGCGCCGACGCTCGGTGAGAACACCGACCAGGTGCTCGGCGACGTCCTCGGCAAGAGCGCCGACGAGATCGCGAAGCTGCGCGACGACGGCGCGCTCGGCTAGTCCGAGCGGGCACCGCGAAGATGTGAAGACGACGGTCGCCTAACGGCGGCCGTCGTCGATCACCCGGTAGATCCGCGCCATCTCCTGGGAGACCAGGCCGGCGGCGGGGAGTGCCACCCCGCTCTTGCGCCCGAGCTCGAGGGCGTGAGCGAGATCCTTCTCCGCGGTGTGCATCTGGAGCCGGATGAAGTCCTGGAATCCGTCCGACTCGACGGCTTCCTGGGGCATCGCGCAGTTCGCCACGAAGCGCTGCTGCATCTGCGACAGCTGTCCGTTCGACTTCACCGCCTCGACGAAGACGTTCGGGTCGAGCCCCGACGCCTCGGCGAGCCGGTACGACTCCGAGATCGCCGCCCAGTTCACGTAGGTCAGCAGGTTGACCGCGAGCTTGAGCTTCGCGCCGCAGCCGAGCGGCCCGGCGTGGAGCACGGTCGTGCCGTAGGCCTCGAGGACGGGGCGCACCTTCTCGACGAGCGCCTCGTCCCCCCCGACGAGCATCGTGAGCTCGCCGGTCTCGGCCGCCGCGCGGCCTCCGGTCACGCACGCGTCGATCAGGCCCACGCCGCGGGACTTCGCGGCGCGCTCCATCCGCTCGATCGTATCGGGCTGGACCGTGCTGTGGATCAGGATGACGGAGCCTTCGGCCATGGCCTCGAGGGCGCCGTCCTCGCCGAGCAGCACGGCCTCGACGTGGGCGTCGGCCGGGACGCAGATCGAGAGGACCTCGGCGTGCGCGCCCACCTCGCGGCAGCTCGCGCCGGCGGTCGCGCCGCCGTCGGTGACCTCCTCGACCACGACCGGGTTCAGGTCGTAGACGCAGGCGTCGAAGCCCTTGGGCGCGAGGTTCCCGGCCATCGCGCCGCCCATGTCTCCGAGTCCGATGTAGCCGACGCGCTTTGCCATTGGGAAGTCCTCTCGTTCGTTTGCGGCAGGACCGCAGCAGTTTCGATCGATCGTTGCGGGGAGAACGTAGGCCCCCTGCGCCGTTACGACGAGTCGCTCCGGCGCGTCGTCTTGCGCCTGATCGACGCGTTCCCGGGGCAGGGTTGATTCGGCCGTCTCGGGAGAGAAGCGCGCTCGCGCCCGCCTGTCGATCCGGATCCCGCGCCGGAGGCCTTGCTATCGTCGCGGGACCGGCGACGCCCCCGCAATTCAGTGGCGGAGCGCCGACCGGATCGGGGAGCGCTTCCATCATGGACCTCGTCAAGATCATCCTTGCGATCTTCCTACCGCCCGTGGCCGCCTTTACTCCAGGTGGGGCTGAGCCTGCACCTCCTCCTCAACATCCTCCTGACCCTGCTCGGCGGTCTGCCGGGCATGGTTCACGCGCTCTGGCTCGTGGTGAAGAAGAAGACGGCGTAGCGAGATGAAGGAAGTCACGAGGGACGAGGGCGCGCGTTTCGACGCGATCCTCGTCGGCGCCGGCTTCGCCGGTCTCTACATGAGCCATCGCCTCCGCGAGGCCGGCAAGACCTGCCGGGTCTTCGAGGCGGGGGAAGACGTCGGCGGGACCTGGTACTGGAATCGCTATCCCGGCGCTCGCTGCGACGCGGAGAGCCTCGCCTACTCTTTCTCGTTCTCGCCCGAGCTCGAGGACGAGTGGGCGTGGAGCGAGCGCTATGCGGCGCAGCCGGAGATCCTCCGGTACCTCGGCCACGTCGCCGACCGCTTCGATCTCCGCCGTGACATCCGCTTCGAGCGTCGCGTCGAGACCGCCCACTACGACGAGCGTGCGAACGAGTGGACGGTGACCACCGACGCCGGCGACACCGCCGTGGCGCCCGTCGTCGTGATGGCGACCGGCTGTCTCTCGGTCCCGCTCGTGCCCGAGATCCCCGGGCTCGAGGACTTCGAAGGGCCGCAGTACTACACCGGTGCCTGGCCCCACGAGGGGGTCGACTTCTCGGGCCAGCGCGTCGGCGTGATCGGAACGGGCTCGTCCGCCATCCAGTCGATCCCGGTGATTGCCGAGCAGGCTGCCGCGCTGACCGTCTTCCAGCGGACGCCGAACTTCAGCGTCCCCGCCCACAACCACCCGCTCGATCCCGGCTGGGTCGCCGACTTCAAGAAGAACTACCGGGAGCACCGACGGCTGCACAAGCTCGGGCTCGCCTCCGGCTTCGGGGATCTCGAGATCGAGCCGAAGGAGTTCGAGCCGCTGATGACCTCGGCGCTCGATCCGGACGATGCGACCTTCGACGCGATCTGCGAGCAGTTCTGGCAGACCGGCGGGGCGATCTTCCTGCGCGTCGCGCAGGACATGATGATCGACGAGAAGGCGAACGCGCGGGTCGCCGACTTCGTTCACCGCAAGATCCGGGAGGTCGTGAAGGATCCCGAGACGGCGGAGATGCTCTGTCCGCGCTCCCACCCGCTGGGGACCAAGCGCCTCTGCGTCGACACCGACTACTACACGACCTTCAATCGCGAGAACGTCCGCCTCGTCGATCTCCAGAAGTCACCGATCGACCGGATCAGCGCGAACGGCATCCGCCTCGGCGGCGCCGCCGACGAACCGGTCGAACTCGACGCGCTGGTGCTCGCTACGGGTTTCGACGCCATGACCGGCGCGCTGTCGAAGATCGACGTGCGCGGCGTCGGCGGCGGGACCCTGTCGGAGAAGTGGGCGGCGGGACCGCGCGCCTATCTCGGGTTCATGGTCTCGGACTTCCCGAACCTCTTCACGATCACTGGCCCGGGCAGCCCCTCCGTCCTCTCGAACATGGTCACCTCGATCGAGCAGCACGTCGATCTCGTGATGGATTGCCTGGCGGAGATGGAGTCCCGAGGTGCGGCGACGGTCACCGTCGACAGCGAGGCGGAGGAGGGCTGGGTCGCCCACGTGAACGACGTCGCTTCGGCCACGCTGATGCCGAAGGCCGGGTCGTGGTACCTGGGGGCGAACGTGCCGGGCAAGCCGCGGGTCTTCATGCCCTACGCGGCGGGCGTGGGCATCTATCGCGAGGTCTGCGAGGGCGTGGTCGCGGACGGTTGGCGCGGCTTCTCGTTCGCGTAGCGGAGAAGGCGAGAGGCCTCGCGCCGCCTAGCATCCCTTGAAGACCGCCGCTCTCCGCTCGACGAAGGACTGCACACCTTCCTTTGCGTCCTCACTCGCCAGCAGCTCCCGCTGGACCGGCTCGAGGGCGGCGACGGCCGCCTCGTGGCCCTCGAGGAGATAGCGGCGCGACGAGGCCTTCGTCGCCTGGACCGCGAGCGGCGCGCAGGACGCGATCGTCTCGGCGATCTCGATCGAGCGACCCAGCTGCTGGCCCGCGGGCACGACCTCCTGGACGAGTCCGATCCGATGGGCCTCCCGGGCGTCGAACTCGTCCGAGGTGAGCAGGTGGTACATCGCGTTGCCCCAACCGCAGCGCTCGACGAAGCGGATCGTCGCGCCCCCGGTCGCGTGGATCGCGCGCTTGGGCTCGAGCTGGGAGAAGCGCGCGTCGTCAGCGGCGATCACGATGTCGCCGGCGAGGGCGAGCTCGATCCCGAAGGTGAAGGTGATCCCATGGACGGCGGTCACGATCGGCTTGCGGCAGGCGCGTCCGAGGGCCATCACGTCGAGCCGCTCCTCCGCCGGCCTGGCCTCCTCGGCATTCGTCGCGCTCCCGCCCTCGGCCATCCTCCCGGTCCATTTGGGAAGGTCCAGGCCGGCCGTGAAGTGGTCGCCGTGCCCGAAGACCACGCCGACCCGGAGGTCGTCTTCCTCGTCGAGCCGGGTCATCGCGCGACCGAGCTGCCTCGCCATCGTCGGTGTGTAGCCGTTGTATTTCTCGGGGCGGTTCAGTCCGATCAGGAAGAGGTGCCCACGGACCTCGGTCGAGATCGAGCCTTCGTCGTCGCTCATCGGAGTCTCCTGGCGCAGCCGATCCGCCGGCGCGCGGATCGAGACGGTACGCGACGGGGCACGGCCGTGCCGTCGCCACCCGGAAACCTCGAGTCCCTGCCTGCTCGAGAGTCCGGTTCCGCTAACCTGGGCCCGTCCCCCCGAACGTGCGTCGGAGTGCCCGTCTCCGCGTGCCGCCAGGAGTCACCGTGATCCGCAAGCTCTTCGTTCTGTCACTCGCCTTCGCCCTGATCGTGCCGGGTGCCGCCTTCGCCGACGCCGACTTCCAACTCGGCGTACCCGGCCGCAACTTCCCGGACGACGAGTCCGTGGACGGCATGCGGGTATCGATCTTGTGGGGGAAGAACCAGCAGACGTCCGGCTTCGATCTCGGGCTCTTCTCGGTCTCCCAGGCGCACGTGCGATCCGGGTTCGCGCTCGTGGGCGGGATCAGTCGGGTGACCGGCAGGTCGGACGGTGCGGCCAACCTCTCCTTCATGAACTATCACAGCGGTGAGGACAGGGGGGCGAACCTCGCCTTCGTGAACATGGTCAACGACACGCGAAACGCCTTCAACCTGGGCTTCGTCCAGATCGCGAAGGGGCAGACCTCGGTCGACGTCGGGGCGCTGAACGTCTCGAAGCGCTCCAACTTCCAGGTCGGATTCGTGAACGTCACCGACCGGATCGATGGCTTCCAGCTCGGGTTCCTGAACATGGCCGAGAACGGCATCTTCCCCGTCTTTCCGCTCTTCAACTATCCGAAGAAGGCCGACTGAGGGACTGGGTCGCGGTCGGCCGACGCTCGGCCGGCCGCTCCGATCGTCCCCCTCGCCGTCGTCGGGAGGGGGGCTCGGATGTCTCCTCCGATGCCCGGCCGGGACGGGCCAAAACTTGCCCGATTCCAGCGGTTTAGCCGGAAAACACGTCCTTTCGGAGCGGGGTCTGGGCGCGAGCCTGCGGAATCGCTAGGCTCCGCCTCCCGATGGCCCCGGGCTCACCCCGGTCGGTGCCGCGCCCGCGGCCCGCCTCGGCTCCTCGCCGAGAGCGCCATCACCGGAAGATCAGCGCGCCCGTAGCTCAGTTGGATAGAGCACTAGCTTGCGGAGCTAGGGGTCGCACGTTCGAGTCGTGCCGGGCGCGCCAGATTCTTCGGGTCCATCTCGCTTCGCGGGCCTGAGCTCCCGCGCGATCTCGTCGGCAGTCTCGCCCGCGATCGGCGACACTCTCGTCCATGCGCGACGTGGCAATCCTCCGCTCCCGAAACGAGCCGATCGATCCGACCGAGTTGCCGCTCCGGCGCGTCGTCGAGCGGGTCGAAGGGGAGGTTGGCGGCGTTTCGACGGCGGTGCTCGACCTGCCGCATCCCTCCGCCGAGGCCCGGGCCCGCTTCGATTTCGAGTTCCCGATCTCGGTCGACGCCCTGGCCTGGTTGGGCGTCGGCCAATCCCTGCCCGCCGAATGGGCGTCCTTCTTCGACGAGTCGTTTCGATACACGGTGAGCTCGAAGGTCGGCTGGCCCGCGCCGGCCGAAGACGGAGCCCTGCCGGACGACGTCGTCAAGCAGGTGTCCTTCCTCCACGGATCGGAGGGCTACTCCCTCGATGCGTTCCGCGGCCACTACCGCGACCACGTCGGCGTGGCGAGCAAGTACATGCCGGCGCTCTGGCAGTACGTACAGAACGACGTCGAGGCGATCGTGGGCGACGCGCCCGAGGCGAAGGGAGTGCTCGCGATCTCGGAGCTCTGGTTCCGGACGACCGACGACTTCGTGAATCGCTACTTCCCGAGCGAAGCGGACCAGCGCGCATTCAGTGCCCACGAGGACTTCCTCGACCTGCGTTTCGCGACGTCCTTCGTGTGTGCGAGCGCGCGCGGGGTCGGCGGCGAAGGGAGCGGGTGATGGAGCGGGACGTCGAGCGCGCGCTCGTCGACGAGGTGCTCGGGGCGCACGCCTCGGGCGGGACCGCGATGGCCGACGACGTCCGCCGGATCCCGGTCGCCCACTATCTCGACGAGGATCATGCCCGGGCCGAACGCGACGCCTGGTTCCTCGGGCAGCCACATCTCGCGCTCCTCTCGAGTGAACTCGCCGATCCGGGTGACTTCGTCGCCTACGAGCTCGGCGGGGTACCGATCGTGGTCGTGCGACGGCCTGACGGGACGGTCGCGGCCTTCGAGAACGTCTGCCGCCACCGCGCCGCGCCCGTCGCGCGCGGTCGAGGGAAGACGGCGCGGGCCTTCGCGTGTCCCTTCCACGGCTGGACCTACGACACGCGCGACGGACGTCTGCTGAGCCGCCCGAATGCCTGCGAGGGGTTCGCGTCGACGGACGCCGCGGAGCACGGACTTCGGCCGCTGGCCGCGGACGAAGCCTTCGGCCTGGTCGTCGTCGACCCGCGGCGCTCCGCACCGTCCGTCGAGACCGCGTCCTGGCTGGCGGGACTCGCGGGGGAGATCGACTCGAACGGCTACGCGGGCTTCGTGCCCTTCGCCGAGCGGACCGATCGCTTCGCCGGTAATTGGAAGCTCCTGCTCGAGACCTTCTTCGAGTCCTACCACGTGTTCTCGCTCCACCGCGAGTCCCTCGCGCCGGACTACCTGGGGATCGCCGCGAGCGCCCACGCCTTAGGGCCCCACAACCGGCTGGTCGTGCCCATGAAGTCGATTCTCGATCTCGACGGTCGCGCGCCGCTCGAAGGCGATCTGTTCGCGAACGCGGTCGTCCAGTACTTCCTCGCGCCCGACCGGATCCTCAGCCACTACCACGGCGTCCTCGCCGTCTCCCGCTTCCAGCCGGTCTCGCCGCACGAGACCGAAGTCACCCAGGCGCTCTTCACCCGGGGCGCGGTCGTCTCCGAGGAGGAGCGCGCGCGGCTCGACGAGCAGTTCGTCTTCGCGAACGGGATCACGGCGGACGAGGACTACCCCGAGTCCGCCCGGGTCCACGCGAGCCTTCGTTCGGGTCGGGTGGACCACACGCTCCTGGGGCGCAACGAGGCGGGCTGCATCCTCTTCCACGACGCGCTGGCGCGTGCTCTGGGCACGTCGTAGCGGTGGTCGTGTTCGGGGGAAGCCGGCAGACGTCCGTCTAGAACGAGGCGCCGCCATTCACCGTGAGGGTCGTCCCGGTCACGTAGCGCGCTTCGTCGCTCGTCAGGTAGAGGCAGGCGTTCGCGATGTCCTCCGGCTGCCCGAAATAGGGAAGGGCGTTCAGACTCAACACGTAGTCCCGGAACGCGTCGGTCATCGTCCGCATCTCGGACTCGGTCTCGATCAGCCCCGAGGACACGCAGTTCACGCGGACGCCGGCGCCGCCGAACTCACGCGCGAGCGAGCGGACCATGACCTCGACCGGCGCCTTCGTCGCCCAGTAGACGGGACTGCCGGGGGCGCCGTTGCGCGTGCCCGACGTGCCGATCGCGACGATCGAGCTCGTTCGCCCCGCTTCCGGATCCGCCGCTTCGACGAGGGCGGGCAGGCTGTGCTTGAAGAGCCAGAGCAGGCCGCGGACGTTCGTCGCGATCGAAGCCTCGAGGATCTCGTTGCTCATCTCGAGGATCCCCTTGCCCTTCTCGCCGGAGTCGGTGGCGGTCGCGGCCGCGTTGGCGATCACGTTGTCGAGCCGCCCGTAGCGTTCGACCGCCGAGGCGACGAGCGCCTCGATCGAGGCCTCGTCGTCGAGGTTGCAGCGCACGAACGTCGCCTCCCCGCCGGCCTCCCGGATGGACGCCACCACCTTCGCGCCGCGTTCCTCGTTGCGTCCGCTCACGATGACCCGCGCACCCTCGGCGGTGAAGCGCGCCGCGGTCGCGGCTCCGAGTCCGCTCGTCGAGCCGGTGATGATCGAGACCTTGTCCTGTACGCGTCGGGTCATGAGTCCGGCTCCTCTTCGGTCGGGTAGATCGTGGGAGGGCACCCTCCCTTCCGCCAGTCTACGCGCTGATCCGCCGCCTGGCCTCGCGTGGGCGTCGGCCTCGAGCCTGCCGCGCCTCGGCGAGGCTCGGACCGGATGCGGACTTTCCTCGATCGGGTGCGTCCGGCTCTCCGGCCGATCTGCAGGCGCTCGAGTCCGTTACGCTCTGGGCCGACTTCCCCACTCCTTCTCCGCGTTCGAGAGGCTCCGCATGTCCGACGCCCCCTACATCGTGATCACCGCCGACACCCACGCCGGGAACTCCATCACCGGCTATCGCGAGTACCTCGACCCGGGCTTCCGGGACGAGTTCGACGCATGGCGCGGCGGCTACAGCAATCCGTCGAAGAAGCACATCGGCGGGAAGAAGGCGAAGAACTGGGACGCGGCGCTGCGCCGCGGTGATCTGCTGGGCGACGGGGTGGTCGGCGAAGTGATCTTTCCGAACACCGTGCCGCCCTTCTACGACAAGGCCTTCCACGTCGCCCCGCCCGCGACGCCGGAGCAGTACCGGCGATTCCGTGCGGGCACCCGCGCCCACAACCGCTGGCTCGCGGAGTTCTGCCAGGAGGATCCCGTCTCCCGCGCCGGGATCGGGCTCATCCACCTGAACGACGTCGACGACGCGATCGAAGACGTGGCGTGGATCGCCGAGAACGGACTCCGCGGCGGCGTTCTGCTTCCGCTTCCGGCGCCGTCGGACGTGCACCTCCCGCAGCTGAACGACCGATCCCTCGATCGGCTCTGGGCCGCGATCCAGGACCACGACCTCGTCATGAACCAGCACTCGGGGCAGGGCTGCCCGACCTACTCGGGGGCGCAGGGCTCGAACGCGCTCTGGGCGATGGAGATGACCTTCTACGTCCAGCGCGGGTACACGACGCTCATCATGGGCGGCGTCTTCGAGCGCTTTCCGGGGCTCAAGTTCATCCTGACGGAGAGCGGCTGTGCCTGGGCGCCCGCCGTCATGAAGCACATGGACGGCATGTACCTGGCGTGGAAGATGGGCGCGATCGGCGAGATCGACACGTCGAACGACCCGCCCCTCGAAGAGCTCCCCAGCTTCTACGCGAAGCGCAACTGCTGGTACGGCGCGAGCTTCCCGAGCCCCGCGGACATCGCCGGCCGCGAGATCGTCGGCAAGGACCGCATCCTCTGGGGCAACGACTACCCCCACTACGAGGGCTGTTACCCGTACTCGCGAGAGAACATGCGCTTCGCCTTCGCGGACGTGCCGGAAGACGAAGTGCGCATGATGCTCGGCGAGAACGCCGCGGCGCTCTACGGCTTCGACCTCGACGCACTGCGATCGCGCGCGGAAGAAGTCGCGATCACGCCGGCGCTCGTGCGGGAGCCACTCGACGAGATCCCGGCCGACTCGACCTGCATCACCTTCCAGCGCGCCCGCGCCGAGAAGGCGATGGCGGGCGCAGCCGGCTGACGCGCCTCGCGGAGAACCCGTCGCCGAGCGCCCGCAGGCGACAAATCAGAGCGCGAGCGCCGCCTCGACGTCGATCGACTCGCCGGTCGCGTAGTTCTTCCAGTCGCGGCCGGCGGCCTCTTCGGCGCTGTAGCGGATGCGGGCGCGGTTCGGCGTCCACTTGCCGAGCACCGTGCGCGGGTAGGACTGGAGCATCGACTCGGTGACGAGCTTGAGGATGCCGGTCACGACGACGGAGCCGTCCTCGTCACGCTCGATCTCGAGGGCGCCGAGCTCGGTGTTCTTGAGCGTCTTGAACGTGATGACGGGGACCGAGCTGAACTCGTCGGGGATTTCGATGGACATGGGAGTGGGTCTCCTGGGCGGCGCGGGATCCAGGGTCGCGACGCGCCGCCGGCGGGGTGGATTGAAGTCGGCCGGGAACCTAACCACCCCTGCAGAAGGCTGCAAGTAGCCGGAATTTCATGCGAATCGGACGCAGTGGGGCGCTTCGGAAAGTTGAACCCGCGTCGGGCGCCTGAACGCCGCGTCGCGAAAAAGCGTGAATCCCCGGGCCCCGAAACGGCCCTCACGGCATCTCACTTCCTGAGTGGCGGCCGCTCCGCGCGGCCGTCGCCCCTGTTGCGGAGACCCGACGATGCCGACCGATCTCGAAGAGAACGCCCCGGAAGCCGTGGATCATTTCTGTGCGCGCTGCCTGCGCCCGGTCTCGCAGGACGCGAGCGAGTGCCCGTCCTGCTCGCGGCGCTTCGTCGGCCGGGGGCGCTTCGACCGTCTCGCCGGCGCCCCGCCCTCGATCGAGTCCCTCGGCATGATGCGCTGCGGGCGGCGCTGAGCCGCGCGCAGCGCCGGGCCGCCGTGCCCGCCGGCTACGGCCGGCTACGGCGTGTGGGAAGCGAAGACCCGCGTGCCTTCCGGACCGAAGGCGAGCACGTCGTAGGCTTCGTGCCGGCGCGGATCGGGATGCTCCATGCCCGGTGAGCCCATCGGCATGCCGGGGACGGCCAGGCCGGTGATCGCCGGACGCTCGGCGAGGAGCCGCTCGATGTCGCTCGCCGGGACGTGCCCTTCGAGGACGTAGCCCTCGATCAGCGCGGTGTGGCAGGACGAGAGACCGTGGGCCACGCCGTTCTCCGCCTTCAGTCGCGAGAGGTCGGGCAGATCCGTCGCCTCGACGTCGAAGCCTGCGTCCCGCAGATGGTCGATCCACTTCGTGCAGCAGCCGCAGGTCGGCGTCTTGTAGACCTGGATCGTCGTGGCGTCCGCGGGGCGGCTGCCGAACATCGAGAAGGCACCGGCCACGACGATCGCGGCGACGAACGCCGCGAAGAAGCCGGGGCCGAAGCGGGCGGGGCGGGACTGGGCCATCGAGGGAACCTCCGGAGCCGGCCTCGGGAGCGGGGCCGGCGCGTCATGGGATTCGTCGGGAAGGATAGTCGGGAAGACCCGACACCGCGGCGGGGCGGGCCGTTGCGCTTACCGACGGATTGCCGGTCGACTGCCACGATCCGATGCGCCGCGTGCGCTTCGGCTTCAGTCCGCCGCGTCGAGGGCGGCGCAGATCTCGTCCCACAGGCCGCGCCGGGCTACGAGGGCGCGGCGCGCCGCTTCGAGAGCGAGGTCGGCGCGGGAGGGATCTCCGCCCACCAGCCGTTCGACGAGGCGATGCGCGATCGGGCCGTGCTGCTCGCCGTCGGTTTCGATGTGGCGTTCGAGGTAGAACGCGAGGGGGCCGAAGCGATCGGGGTCGCGCTCGCGCAGCTGCCCGACGAGCTCCTGGAACATCGGCGGGATGACGAGCTCGCGACCGAACGCGAAGGCCGCGGCGGCCTCGACGTCGCTCGCGCCGGCGAGCTCGAGGGTCGTCTCGACGAAGCGCCGGACGCCCGGCGAAGGACCCGCGGCGTCGAGGGCCGCTTCGACGTCGGCGCCGGAGCGAAGCGCCTCCACGAAGCGCGTGATGGGACCGGTGTCGGCGCCCGCCGCATCCATCGCCTCGAGATACATCTCGAAGTGGGAGCGTGGCTCTCCGTCGGCGTCGAGATCGCTCTCTTCGTCGAGGACGATCTCGTTCAGGAAGCGTCGCTCGACGGGATCGCCGACCGGGAGCCAGGGAACGTCGACGCAGGTGAGCCGTCGCTGGAGCGTCTTGACCAGACACATGAAGTCCCAGACCGCGAAGACGTGCCGCTCCATGAAGCGCAGCACCGCGGTCTCGCTCGCGAGGCGGGCGTAGAGCGGGTGGGCGAGGAGGGCCTCGCGGTCCGGGGCGAGCTTTCGGTCGAGGGGAGTCGTTTCCAAAGCGCGCGAAGCATAGCCGCCGCGTCGCGGTCGGGGAGGCAACCGATTGCGTCTCGGAGTCGCCTCAGGCCCGGGCGACGTCGACCGGAATCGCGCTCATGAGCGGGATGCCGGAGAACCGCGCGCAGTCCTCCTCGACGCTGATCAGGAGACCGGTGTTGGCGCCCGTCTTCCGGGCGTCGGCCTCGTCTTCCGGGTCGGCGCCCCAGCAGTGGCACATCGAGACGAGCCCACGCCGCAGGTCGGGATCGGGCCAGGCGACCGCTTCGAGCTCGCCGTGCGGTGAGCGGAGCCGGACGAGGTCCCCGCGCGCGAGGTCGAGGGCCGTGAGATCGTCGGGGTGCATGAAGGCGGGGTTCGTGCCGTAGCGCTTCGTGAGGGCGTCGATGTCGGTGCCGACGGAGTTGAAGGTGTTCGGCATGCGGCGGCTGATCAGCCGGTAGTCGTAGCCCTTGCGCGCGAAGCGATCACCAGCGGCGAAGTCGCGGAGCTCGTCGAGCATGAGTGCGCTGCCGACGTCGAGGCGGGCCTTGTTCGCGGGGTCCGCCGGCTTGACGAACACGTCGGGCTCGTCCTCGAAGAGGACGTGCTCCGGCTCGTCCCGCAAGCGGTCGAGGGGAATCCAGGCGTCCTTCGTCACGAGGTCGAGGATCTCGTCGGAGGTCGGCTCGTGCTCCATGTCGAGGGCGCTTCGGGGCGTCGGGCAGCCCATGATCGGGAAGACGCCCGCCTTGAGCTCGAGGGACAGCCCCATGCGCTTCGCCAGGCCGTAGAAGTACTGCCAATCCTCGCGGAGATCCGAGCCTTCGGGCGGCTCGGCGACGGCCGGGGCGTACTGGCCGTATCGCTCGGTGTAGCCGAGCGCCGGGGACACGGTGAAGAGATTCTCCGTCGAGAGACTGCAGCCTGGGGTCTCGAGGGGGAGCTTCGGCGCGAGGACGTAGTCGGCGAGGCGCGCGGTGTCGGTCAGCCGGGGCTCGACGCAGACGTGGAGCTCGAGGGCTTCGAGCGCGCGCCGCGTCCGCTTCGGGTCCGGCCAGGCGCGCATCGGGTTGCCACCGATCGTCACCAGCGCCTTGATCCCGCTCTCGGGATGGAGGATCTCGTCGGCCAGCGCCGAGGTCGGGAGCCCGCAGACCGCCGGCGGCAGGTCGGGTCGCGAGACGAGGGGCTTGCCGAAGCCGTCGACCGGATACGGCGTCATCGCCTGGGCGGGAAAGGCTCGCCGCGTGGTCAGCACGCCCGGGTTCGCGACGCGATCCCCCTCTCGGCGGTAGTGACCGCAGATCGTGTTGAGGCAGAGCACCAGGTACTCGGTCACGTTGCTCCAGCCCGACATGTTGGCGCCGGTGCCGGCGGTCGCGGCGCCCTTCTTGGCGCGGGCGAAGACGTGGGCGGCGCGCACGAGCGCAGCGGGATCGACGTCCGCCCGCTCGGCGACGTGCTCGGGCGTATAGGGCCCGACCGCGGCCCGGAGCGTCTCGAACCCGTCGACGTGTTCGCGCACGAAGGCTTCGTCGACGAGACCGGCGTGGATGATCTCGCGGAGGAGCCCCGCGACGACCGCTGGATCCGAACCGGGGCGGGGCTGGAGGTGGATCGCGGCGTGCCGGGCGGTCTCCGTCCGCCGCGGGTCGATCACGATCAGCTGGAGCCCACGGTCCTGGGCGCGCTTCAGGCGTCGCGCGGGATTGGCGTGGGGGACGCCGCCGCTGATCGCGACGAGCGGGTTCGTCCCGATCAGCATCCACGTATCCGACTCGTCGAAGACGTAGCTGCCCGCCAGCCAGAGCCCGTGAGCGGCGGCAGCGGTCTGCTTGCCCGGCTGATCGATGGTCCCGCTGCTGAAGCGGAGCCGGAGCCGGAGCGCGTCCATCCAGGCGGTCGCGACCGACGCCGTCTGGGGCAGCTGGTAGAAGAGGGTGCCCATGTAGACGGCGACCGACTCGCGGCCGTGTTCTTCGAGGATCGCGCCGAGTCGCGCGGCCACCTCGTCCATTGCCCGTTCCGCTTCGATCGGCGCGAGCACGCCGTCTTCGCCCCGGGCGAGAGAGTGGCGCAGCCGGGAGTCGGCGGTGTGGATGTCGGGATAGTGCTTCCCCTTCAGGCAGAAGAAGCCCTCCGAATGCGGGTTGCTCTTGTCGCCCCGCGCGGCGACCGGCCGGCCCTTCGCGTCGACGTCGACGAGGATAGGGCAGTTGGCCGTGCAGATGCGGCAGAGGGTCTTCTTCGTCGTGACGGGAGGGACGGATTCCAAGGCGGGACTCTCGGTGGGAGGGAACGGGGTCAGACGTAGCGGCGGGGGAAGGGAAGCGTGGCGCGCGCGACGTCCGCTTCGGCCAGCGCCGGCCACTTCTTCGCGAGGAAGTCGTCGTGCAGCCGGACGGATTCCTCGAATCCGATCGGGCGGAGCGGCTGCCCGTCCCGCCAGTCGAATCCCTCGTGCATCGAGCGCCAGCCCGTCGTGAAGCGGACCCAGCGCCCCGCCGCCTCCGCTTCGGGAACGCATCGGTTCGGGCCGGTGGCCGGCACGCCGTGCTGATAGGCGACGTTGTCGAAGCACATCAGGTCGCCGATCGCCGAGTGCATCTCGAGGATCTTGCCCTCTTCGTCGTGCAGGGTCGTCTGGCAGCCGGCCGTCTCGTTGCGAAGCGTGAGGAGCGCGACCTCGCGAGGGCGGATGCCGCTGTGGACGACGGTGCCACCGACCGGGTCGGCGTCGAACTCGAAGAGCTCGCCGTCGTGGTGGGCCGGGAGCGAATCCGCGTGCGCGGCGTAGCGCCCCACGTTCCAGAGCACGCGACCGCGTTCGAGGCCGAGGGCGGCGATCGCCTTCTCGGTCAGGTGCGCGACGTCCGCAGGGATCTCTTCGAGTCGGAAGCCCGGGAGATGGTCGGTCTCGGGGCTGCCCGGCGCATGGATCGGAAAGGCGAACGCCTCCATGTCGAGTCCGTACTCGAAGACGTAGGCGCGGCGTGCGCGGATGTCGGCGGCCGTGTAGTGCGCGTCGATGAAGTCGTTGATCGACGCCAGCACGGACTCGCAGCGGCCGGGCTCGAGGAATCGGGCGATGGAATGGGGCATGGGCGCTCCCTCGATCATCGGGCCTCGAAGGTAGACCGCGGGATCCCGTCGTGCCGCTCGGCGAGCCCCCCGGCTTCGGATAGCATCGCGACGAACCGCGACCCGAAAGGCCCCCATGTCCCTCACCCTCATCCATCTCGAGAATTCCCGCTCCGACCGGCTCGTCTGGCTCTTCGAGGAGCTCGGCCTCGACTACGAGATCGAGACCCACGAACGCGATCCGAAGACCGGCCGCGCCGGCGCCGATCTCAAGAAGCTCCATCCCTACGCCAAGGCGCCGATGCTCCGGGACGGCGATCGCATGCTGATCGAGAGCGGTGCCATCTTCGAGTACGTGATGGGGCGCTACGGCGATGCCGGGCTCCGGCCCGACCCCGCGGACGAGGATTGGCCGGACTACCTGCAGTGGATGCACTTCGCCGAGGGCTCCGCGATGCTGCCGATCCTCCTCGACCACTTCCAGGCGGCGGGGCTCGCGGGGCCGCCCGGCGAGTCGATGCTCGCGGCGATGGCGAAGGACGGGATGGCGGAGCTCTACGCCTACTTCGAGTCGGTCCTCTCGGAGCGGGAGTGGTTCGCCGGACCGCGCTTCACGGCGGCGGACGTGATGATGGGCTGGGTCGTCGAGGTCGTGGAGAACCGCGGCGAGATCGGGCCCTATCCGGCTATGCAGCGCTACCTCGAACGCGTGCGCGCCCGGCCCGCCTATCAGCGGGCGAAGGAGCGGGCTGTCGCTTCGGCTTGATCCGGCCTCGGCACCGCGGAGGAGATCGCCCTCGTGGAGCGTCGCAAGGGCTGCCGTCGCGAGAGGTCTTCCGAAGATTCGTCGGGCAAGCCCCCGCGGACGTCCCTGCGTTACCGTTCTCGGAACCGTCCACCCCTTTCCGAGTGAGAACGCCATGAGCCTGTACGAGAACGCGCGACTCCTGATCGACGGGGAGCTCGTCCCCGCTTCGAGCGGCAAGACCTTCGACAACGTCGACCCGACGACCGAAGAGGTGATCGGGCAGGTTCCCGACGCGACCGCCGAGGACACCGACCGTGCGATCGCCGCCGCGCGCCGCGCGTTCGACGAGAGCGAGTGGGCGACGAATCACGCGCTCCGCGCACGCTGCCTCCGTCAGCTCCGCGACGGTCTCCAGGAGCGGATCGAGGAGCTGCGCAAGATCACCGTCAGCGAAGTCGGCTGTCCCATCCAGATGACCTACGGCGCGGCGCTCGACGACTGCGTCCGGTGGCTCGGCAACTACGCCGACCACCTCGAGCAGTTCGAGTGGCGCAAGGACATGGGCGTCGCCGAGGTGATGGGCGCGCAGACCCAGCGCTACCTGCTCAGGGAGCCGCGGGGCGTGATGGGGGCGATCACGCCCTGGAACGTGCCCAACGACATCAATCTGAAGAAGCTCGGGTGGGCGATGGCCGCTGGCTGCACGGTCGTCCTGAAGGGCGCTCCGACGACCTCCTGGTGCTCCAACTTCCTGGCCGAGATCATCGCCACGAAGACCGACGTCCCCGCCGGCGCCGTCAACGTCCTGACGAGCGAGGACAATGCTGCGGTCGGCGAGGCGATCATCAACGACCCGCGCGTCGACATGGTCGGCTTCACCGGCTCGACCGGCGTCGGCAAGCACATCGGCGAGGTCTGCGGTCGCAACCTCAAGCCCGTGCAGCTCGAGCTCGGTGGAAAGTCGGCGGCGATCCTGATGCCCGACATGCCGAACCTGCCGATGATCGCCGGCGCGATGGGCGCTTCGGTCTGCTTCCACGCCGGCCAGGGCTGCGCGATCATGACGCGGCTGCTCGTCCCGAAGAGCGAGCTCGATGCCTGTGCGGATGCGCTGGCCGAGGCGATGAAGAACGTGAAGTGGGGCGACCCCTTCGATCCCGAGAACATGATGGGGCCGCTCAACAGCGCGATCCAGCGGGAGCGCGTCGAGGGCCACGTCCAGCGGGCGATCGAGCAGGGCGCGAAGCTCCTGGTCGGCGGCAAGCGATCCGATCGCCACGACAAGGGCTACTTCTACGAGCCCACGGCGGTCATCGCCGACGAGAACTCGGACATCGCCCAGGACGAGGTCTTCGGTCCGGTCCAGACGCTGATCGGCTACGAGGACGAGGCGGACATGATCCGGATCGCCAACAACAGCCGCTACGGCCTGTCGGGCGGGATCATGGGGCCCGACGTCGAGAAGGCGATGGAGGTCGCGGCGAAGATCCGGACCGGCACGCTCTCGGTCTGCGGCGGCGTCTACTACAACTGGGACGTCCCCTTCGGCGGCTACAAGGAGTCGGGCATCGGGCGCGAGCACAGCTTCATCGGGTTCGAGGAGCACCTCGAGGCCAAGACGATCGCGATCCCGGCGGGCTGAGCCCCTGGGCGGGCGCGACGAACGGCGCGGCCGGACGCCGTATCTGCCCGGACCCGAGGTGGGGCCGGATTTCACGCTCGAGCGCGAGATCCACGTTCCGCCGTCGGACGTCCACGCGTTCCTCTGCGATCTGCGCGGATACGTCCCGCTCCACCCCTTCATCGAGTCGATCGAGGACCTGCCCGGCCTGCCGACGCTCCCCGGAGCGACGGTCCATCGCGTCGTCGACCGCATTCCGCTCGGTCCCTTCAAGCTGAAGACGGTCTACGTGGCGGCGCTCGAGCCGCGCGGCGACGACGAAGTCCGGGGCCACGCCTGGCAGTCGCCGGGCGTGCGGCTCCACACGCGTTACGGGGTGACGCGCGCCGGGGGCGGAACGCGGCTCGTCGAGCGCTGCTTCGTCGATGCGCCGCGTGGGCTCCGCTCCTTCGTGGTGTCGCAGGCGCGCAAGGCCCACGACGAGACCCTCGACGGACTGAAGGCGCTCCTCGAAGGCCGGGCGTCTCGCTAGCTCGGCCTCCCGATTCGCCCTAGCTTGGCCCGGCGGCGCCTCTGCGCCCGGGAGCCCCCCGTGAACGACCATCCCGTCGCGACCGAAGCGCAGCACGCCCACGAGCGCCACGCCCTCGCGCTCTCCCGTCACCCGACCGTGCGGGCCGCGTACGCGAAGATCGGGGAGGCCTGGCTCGCCCAGGACGACCCGCCGGCCGGCGAGGACATGCGCGCGTGTTTCGAGCGGGCCTTCGAGGAGGTGATGTTCGCGGCCGCGGTCTGGGGCTCGAATCGCGATCCGCTCCGTCCGCGGTCGATCTGCATCACGCGTCTCGCGCATCCCGTAGGCGGAGAACGCATCCCCGGAACGCGCTGGGGCGTCGACAACCCCGACTCCGTGTACCGGACGATCCCGATCTCGGGCGAAGAGCGCTACCGGATCACCGGCCGGGTCCCCGAGCACCGCCTCCCGGAGAACTACTTCACGCTCTGGGACGCCGATTGGAACACCGTCGACGTCCTCGACGGCTCGGGACTCGTCCTCGAGTCCGACCGCACGTTCGAGATCTTCGTCGACGGCGATCGGAAGGGGGACCGCTCGAATCACATCCGGTCCTCCGGGTCGACCTTCGAGTTCTTCATCCGGGACGTACTCCAGGACTGGGAGGTCGATACGCCGAACACGCTGGCGGTCGAGCGGCTGGGGCCGGAGCCGGCGCGCCCCGCATTCTCCTTCGACGACGAGGCGGATCAGGTCGCCGAAACGATGGCGGCCTTCGTCCGCAACACGCGTCGCTACAACCAGCAGGCCTACGGCAAGCCCGCCAACACCCTCGAGTACACGATCGATCGCGACTCGGACGGCGCCCTTGGCAACCAGATCTACCTCCTCGGCCACTTCGATCTCGAGGACGAGGGGGCGCTCGTCGTCGACGTCCGACTCGGCGGTGCCCGCTACTTCATCGCGCCGATCACGAATCACTGGGGCACGACCAACGGGATCGTCGACCGCACGGGCAGCCTCAACCTCGCCCAGTCGCACCGCAACGACGACGGCACCCTCACCTTCGTCGTCTCGAAGCACGATCCCGGCGTGCCGAACTGGCTCGATCCGAGTGACCTGCGACAGGGGATCCTCACGCTTCGCTGGGCGGAGTTCGAGGGCGGTGCGCCCGGTGCGGACCTCGGGGCGACGAGTCGGTTGGTCTCGTTGTCGGACCTGCGAGCGCATCTGCCGGAGGAGACGCCGGTCGTGGACGCGGCGGCTCGCGCGAGCCAGCAGGCGGAACGCGCCCGCGCCTATCTCCGGCGGCTTCCGGAAGGCCTCGCGCGTTGACGGAGTCCCTCTCGAACGCGGAGGCGCGGCGGATCGCGCTCGCGGCCCAGGGCTTCGCAGAGAAGCGGCCGGCCGGGCGGATCGATCGCCGCCATCTCCATCGGGTGATGGACCGACTCCACCTGCTCCAGCTCGACTCGGTGCCGGTCGTGATGCGAACCCAGTACCTGCCGCTCTTCTCTCGGCTCGGCGCCTACCGGTCGGAGCTCCTCGACGAGGTCGCCTACCGGCCCCATCGCGGTCGCTACCCCTGGTTCGAGGCCTGGAGTCACGAGGCCTCGCTCCTGCCCGTCGAGATGGAGCCGTGGCTCCGCTTCGTGAAGCAGCGCGCCCGGGAGGGCGAGACCTGGGGGCGGTACTTCAAGACGGTGCTCGAAGACCCCGTCTACCTGGATCGCGTCCGCGACGAGATCAAGAGCCGGGGCCCCCTGGCGGCGGGCGAGCTCTCTGATCCGCGACCGAACCAGGGAGACTGGTGGAGCAATCGTTCGACCGGCGCGCGGGCCCTCGACTGGCTCTTCCGGACCGGGGAGCTCGGGATCCGGCGCCGCCCGGGCTTCGTGAAGGAGTTCGATCTGCTCGAGCGGATCGTGCCGAGCGAGGTGCTCAGCCGCCCCACGCCCAGCCTCGAGGCCTCGCTCGACGAGCTGCTGCTGCGCTCCGCCCGGGCCCACGGCATCGCGAGTGCGGATTGTCTCGTCGACTACTTCCGGCTGCCGGTGAAGCCCGCCAAGGCACGGCTCGCGGCCCTCGTCGAGGACGGGCGGCTCGTCGAGGCCGACGTCGAGGGCTGGAAGCCCAGGGCCTATCTCGATCCGGAGGCGCGCCGTCCGCGGGAGATCCGGGCGACGGCGCTGCTCTCGCCCTTCGATCCCGTCGTCTGGTGCCGCAAGCGGATCGAGGGGCTCTTCGACTTCGACTACCGGATCGAGATCTACGTCCCGAAGGAGAAGCGGCGCTGGGGCTACTACGTGCTGCCGCTGCTGATGGGCGATCGGCTCGTGGCGCGCTTCGACCTGAAGACGGATCGCGAGGCGCGGGTCCTCGAGGTGCGCGCGGCCCATCTCGAGGAAGGCGAGGATCCGCTCCTGGTGGCCGAAACGGCAGCGGGCGAGCTCCAGGAGCTCGCCCGCTTCGTGGGTGCCGATCGCGTGCGCGTCGGTCGCAAGGGAAACCTCGCGAGGACGCTGTCGACGGCGCTTCGATCGTCGGGCTCGCGCGACTGACGTGGCTTGCGCGCGAGGCCCGACGACCGGATCAGGTGTGGACGGGGCGGTCGACGGGAACAGTCGACCTCAGGCGTCGATCGTCGCCTCGAGCCGGCGAGACGTCGCGGCCAGCCCGATCAGGCCGAGCAGCATCAGCGCCGAGGTGCCCGGCTCGGGAACCACCGGAATCTTGCCGGTCGGCTTGATGACCTTCGGGCTACCCGGGACCTCGAAGTCGGGGTCCGGGATGTCCCGGCTCGCATCGAAGCCCAGCCAGACGCCGAGGCTCGTGCCTTCGAGGGCCGCGACGGAGAGGTCGCCGGTCGTATTCGTGTAGACGAGGCTCGTCGAGCCGATGCCGTTGAGGGCCCAGAGTCCGCCGGGGCCGATGTCGGCGAGGATGTCGTCGAATCCGTCGCCGCTGGAGGTCGTGATCGCATCGACGTCTGCGCCGCTCGCGTCGATGTCGTCGAGGACCGGGGCGGAGCCGAAGAGGTAGATGCCCAGGATGTCGCCGATGTCGGAGCCATCGCCCGCCGGGCCGATGCTCTCGATGTCGATGTTCAGGGTACCGGGGACTTCACCGTCGGCGAGGGTGACGGTCGCACCGAAGCCCGAAGGGGCCAGTACGTCGAAGGTCACCGACGCCGCCGACGCCAGGCCGGGAAGGCACAGCGCGAAGAAGGCCAGCGCCGCCCAACGAAGCGGGCGCAGATAGCAGGGGGACGGACGAGACCGTCCGATCGAGGAAAACAGCATTGAGGTCTCCATTCACCAACTCGGAACCCACGGAGGGGGCCCGGCGCAAACGCACGCGGGGGTATGGCGATGTGGTGACCTCGCGTTGGAAATCGCAGAAAAAGTGATGCGGGCGAGCCCCGATTTGCAGATTTTCCGCGAGGAAGCCTCTCGGCGGGTGGGAACGTGAATTCCCCGGAGGGATCCCAGGCGCCGGTCCAATGGCGGCGAGAGGCGACCAGAGGCGGCCAGAGGCGGCCAGAGGTCGCGGAGAGCGCTGGGGAGCGAGTCCTGCGCGGCGCCGTGTCGCGGATCGGTCCAGGCGATGGCGCGTCCCGGGGCGTTGGTTTATTGATCGTCCCGGCACGCCAGCGGTGCGTGTCGACGGTCGTCGCGCTGGCTGACTGCAGGCGAGGCGACCTTTTCTTCAGGGGCGGAAGCCCCTTCTTCGGCCCGGCGAGTCCGTTTCGCCGAGGCGCGCGATCGAGGAGTGCGGACGATGCGGCGAATGGAAGGCAAGGTGGCGTTCGTGACCGGTGCGGCGGGGGGCATCGGGCGCGCGACCGCGCTTCGTCTGGCGGCCGAAGGCGCCTCCCTCTACCTGGTCGACCTCGCCTCCGAGGCGCTCGAGGAGACCGTGGGCCTCGCCGAGAAGGAGGGCGCGCAGGTCGTCGGCGCGCGCTGCGACGTGAGTGACGAAGCGGACGTGAAGCAGAACGTGGCGGCCTGCGTCGAGCGCTTCGGCAAGCTCGACGCGCTCTGCAACGTCGCCGGCATCCTCCTGCTCGACCACTTCCCCAACATCGCGGCCGATCAGTTCCGCCGCGTGCTCGAAGTGAACCTGGTCGGCCCGTTCATGCTCGCCCAGGCCGCGCTGCCCCACCTTCTGGAGACGAAGGGGAGCATCGTCAACGTGAGCTCGACCTCCGCGCTGGCCGGCATGCCCTACGGCGCGGCCTACGGAACGAGCAAGGGGGGCGTCAGCGCCCTCACGCGAACGCTGGCCGTCGAGTTCGGCAAGCACGGCGTGCGCTGCAATGCCGTGAACCCCGGCTCGATCCTCACGGCGATGGCCGGGCCCGGCGTGGTGCCGGACGACGCGGACATGAAGCTGATCATGCGCGCGCAGCCCCTCGACAAGCCGCGTCCGCCGGAGGTCGTGGCCTCGGTGATCGCGATGCTCGTGAGCCGGGACGGCTCGCACATCAACGGCGAAGAGATCCGCGTCGACGGCGGGACGCTGGCCTAGCGCGTCTCCTCGGTGGCCTCCGCGGCCTCCGCCTGCCGTTTGCGCATCGCCTCGCTCTGCTCGATCAGGCGCCGCTTCGTCTTCTCGTCCGTGAGCATCCCGCGGTGCTCCGTCGCGTCGAAGAGCTCCTTCGAGAAGGGCAGCTCGTTCGTCCAGTCCTCCTGGAGGAGCGACGAGGGCAGCACGGCTTCGGCCCAGTCCCGCGGCGCGACCCATCCCGGATGCGCCACGAGGGTGCCACGCGTTCCGCCGAGCGGATGCTGCTTGCGCCATTCGCTCATCAGGCGCTGCATACGTTGGAGCACTGCACCGTGGCGCGTCGAGAGATCGTCGGTCTCGTTGGGGTCGGCCTCGATGTCGAAGAGGAAGTTCCGGACGAGCGTCTCGGTCTGCCGCTCCTGGATCACCTGGACGAGCTTCCAGCGCCCGTCGAAGATCGCCGTATGGATGAGGCCCGGGATCGGGATCTCGGACACGAAGCCGAGGGCGTGCCGGCGGGGCACCTTCTGGTCCCGGTGCAGCGCGGGCCACATGTTCTCGCCGTCGAGATCGGCGGTCGTCGGGAGACGAACGCTCGCGGCGCGCGCGAGGGTCGGCATGACGTCGGTCACCGCCATCCTCTGATCCATCACGCTGCCGGCTTCGAGCCGCGAGGGCCAGCGAAGGACGGCCGGGACGCGGATCCCGCCCTCGAAGGTCTGTCCCTTCTGGCCGCGGAGCGGCGTGTTGGTTCCGCCGAAGATGTTCGAGCCCCCGTTGTCGGAGAAGAAGAGGACGATCGTGTCGTCGGCGATCCCCTCTTCGTCGAGGGTGTCGAGGATCCGGCCGATCGCCTGGTCCATCTCGTCGACCATCGCGGCGTAGGTCCGCCGGTAGTCCGTGCGAGGCAGGGAAGCGTATTTCTCGATCGTGGCTTCCGGGGCCTGCATCGGGCTGTGGGGCGCGGTGAAGGGCACGTAGAGCAGGAAGGGCTTGCTGCGGTCGCGCTCCTCGATGAAGCGGACGGCTTCCCGTGCCTCGAGATGGGTCAGGTACGCGCCCGGCTCCTTCACCGATTTCCCGTTCTCCTGCAGGTCGTGCCCGCTCTCGCGAACGTGCTCGAAGAAGTCGGTGTTGGTGTGGAGGTGACCCCAGAAGTGGGCGAAGCCCTGGGCGTTCGGGGTCTGATGGGCGTAGGTGTGCCCGAGGTGCCATTTCCCGACGAGCCCGGTCCGATAGCCGTCGCGGCGGAACAGCTCCGCGATCGTGAGCGATTTCGGCGCGAGGCCGACGTTGTACCAGGGGTGGATCTGGTCGTAGGCGATGCCGAGCTTGAGGGGATCGCGGCCGGTCATGAGCGCAGCGCGGGTGGGCGAGCAGATCGGCGCGCTGTAGAAGTGCTCGAGACGGACGCCTTCGCGGGCGAGGCGGTCGATGGAGGGCGTCTCGATCTCGCCGCCGTGGTAGCCGACGTCCGCCCAGCCGAGGTCGTCCGCGAGCAGGATCACGACGTTCGGCTGCCTCGCGTGCGCCGCGCCCGAGGAGAGGGTCGCCGCGGCGAGCGCGACGAGCAGGACGGAGAGAAGGTTCGGTCGGATCGCGAGCACGGGCACCTCCGGAGGATCGGATCGCGCGATTGTCGCGGTTCCCGCCGGTGGCGTCGATGGGGCTGCGTGGCGGCTGCCGCTCCGCTGCCCGCCTGCTTCGTGTGTCACGGCACACACTCCCGCCCGGGGTTTCCTCCGAAGAAATCTTCAGAGGGAACGAGGAGGGCAGGAGCAGATCCATGGCACGAATCAAGCGACGTCGTCGCGTCCGTTGCAAGCTTCCGTGTGAGATCGTCTTGGGCGGGAAGAAGCAGAAGCGTCTCTCGGCACGTGTCGTGACCCTGTCCGAGGGCGGGCTCGCGGTCCTGAGCGGAGCCCGTTTCGATCAGGGCGATCCGATCCGGCTCGTCATCGATCCGAAGGGACCGGCGCCGATCCGGGTGAGCGCGATCGTCTGGAACGACTCGCAGGCGAAGACATCGACGGGCGAGAGCCGGCTTCGGCGCTTCGGCTGCGTGATCTCGTCACCGTCGGATTCCTTCACGGCGCTCCTCGAACGCATGCTGCCGGCCGAGCCGAACGCCTCGAAACCCGTCGCCCGGGACCACACCGACACGATTCCGGTTCCGCGTCCGGAGCCCCGCAACCTCGAAGAGGAAGCCTTCGAGGCGGACCTGCCGCGGTCGCGCGAGCTCCAGCCGCCGCCGAAGAGCGAGCCCGAGGACAGCCTTCCCTACTTCCGGATCCGCTTGAAGCAGATCGGCGGTCCGCGGACGCGGATCCTGACCCTGCAGGCGCGCTCTGCGACCCAGGCCGAGGAGCGCGCGATGCAGCAGCTCGCGACGATCACGAACGATGCGGAAGGCTGGGGCGTGCTCCACATCGCGAAGGTCGTCTGATCGCACGCTCGTCGAGCGGACGCGGCGCGCGAGAAACGGTGGCCTACCGGTCGCCTTCGTGGAGGTCGCGCAGGAGTACGCCGAGCGCCGCGTAGAGCGGAACCCGCGCGTGCTCGACCAGCGCGCCGCCCATGGTCGCCCAGCCCGGTCCGAGCAGCGTCTCGTCGAAGCGGGCGAGGACGGGATCGTCCTCCGCGTCGGGCTGCGTCGCCGCCTCCGCCGCGATCGCGAAGATCAGCGCGGCGTGATCGGCGGGGAGGTTTCCGCCGGGCCCGCGGCGCTCCGCGCCGAGTCCGAGCCCTTCGCACGCCAGCGCGACGATGCTCGCGATCTCGCCGCGGGTCTTCTCGCGCATCGCCTCGTCGCCGATCGTCGTGACCAGCCAACGCGAGGCGAAGGGAGGGACGAGGCCGGGAACGAGGAAGAGCCGTGCGAACTCCTCCGCGAGCCCCTCGCGCCGCTCGTCGTTCCATTCCCCTTCGGCCCACGCGGCGAAGCCCGGATGCGCCTTGTCGAGCAGCGTGCGCAGCGGCTCGGCCGTGATCGCGGCCCAGGTCGCCGCGTCGACCTCCGAAACGAGCAGGCGCGCGGCGAAGTCGTAGAGCGGCGCGCGCTCCGCGAGGGAGAGGCCCTCGCTCAAGTCTCGACCCGCTTCACGCGGCACACGTTGTCGAACCAGTTCTGTCCCCCGACCAGCGGCTGGGCGTTGATCGGGTAGACGTGGTTGATCGGGACCCCGTTGCCCGGGCCGCCCTTCGCTCTCGACCACCAGATCTCTCCGTTGAGGGCTGCGTGCTCCGGTCCCGGGGCGGCCATGCCGGCCGCGCCGGCGGACGGTCCCCCGTCTCCGCCGCGGGCGACCGGGCCGTGCTCCCAGTGGCCGGCGTGATGGGCCTGGGCGATCACGCGCGGGTGCATGCCGGGGACGATGCGGACGCGGTTGCGCACGCGGCCGACCGGCTCCGCTTCGCCGGCGCGGTAGACGCGGCCCTTCGGCCGGTCGGTCGTGATCTCGATCTCGTCCCCGGTCGCGACGCCGAGCCGTTCGGCGGTCTCGGGGGACATCATGGCGTGGTTCGTGTGGACGATCTCCGCGGCGTACTTCCAATCCGCCGAGCGTCCCTGCGTGTGCACGTTCCACTTGAACGTCGTGAGCACGAACTGGTCGTCCGCGAGGTCCTCGTGCTCCGGGACGCGGAAGTAGAGCGGGACGTCGCTCGCGTTCGGGTCGTCCTCCGGGAGTCCGACCGCGCGCGCCGCGAGGGGGAAGATCGGGTCCTGGACCGCGATGCGCCGCGAGGGCGTCGGGAACCCGCGGACCGCGACACCGTCCAGCAGGACGCCGATTGCGCCGCCCCGTTCGCCCGCGGCGTCCAGGCCGTAGATCACGCCGGTCTCCGGGTCCGTCTCGGAACGCGCGAGCTCCTCCGCGGGCACGGGCCGCTCGTGCAGCTCGTAGTCGAGGGGACGTTCGGGATCGAACCAGATGCCTTCGCGCTTGAACGTCTCCCAGTCGACCGGGAGGTTCTCGTGCCACGCGCGGTAGTAGTCCTCGAGCTCCTCGAAGTCGAAGTAGCGCTCCATCCCGCCGCCGATCCGGCGGGCGAGGTCGCGCCAGATGATCTGTGCCGGCAGCGCCTCGCCGAGGGGCTCCGTCAGCGGCTGACGCAATCCGACGTAGGGACGGAGGCCGTAGTTGTTCGTGCCGTGCGCGTCCCAGCGTTCGAGCGCCGTCGCCTCCGGCAGCACGATGTCCGCGAGGGCCGCCTGCTCCCCGTAGGCGATGTCGATCGCCACGTGGAAGGGGATCAGCGACTCGTCTTCGAGGACCTCGCGCGTGAGGTTCGCCTCGGGCATGCCGAAGGCGGCGCCGAGCGTGTACGACATGTAGACGTCGACCTTCTGCCGGCCCTCCTTGGTGTAGGGCGCGACGAGCTGGCCGACGCGCATCGCGTACCAGTGCCACGAGAGGGGGAACTCCGACGGCGTCGCGAGCTCGCCGAAGTATTTGCTCTGCCAGGCGGGCGGGAAGTTCCGCACGCGCTCCTGCACCTCCGGCGAGAGGGTCTCGAACTCCCGGGTTCCGGGCTTCCAGGGCGCGGGCTTCGGCGGTCGCGGCGACGGCGCATCGAGGCTCGGCAGGCCGTCCTGGCCGTAGCGCCCCTTCTTCCAGCCGCGCAGGCTCGACAGGCAGAAGCCCCCTGGCCGACCGACGTTGCCGACGAGCACGTCGAGCATGCGGATCGCGCGGTCGGCCTGGACACCGTTGTAGTGCTTCGCCGAGCCGCGATTCGAGATCGTGCAGCAGGCCGGGGCGGCCTCGGCGAACTCGATCGCGAGGCGGCGGATCGTCTCCGCAGGGACGCCGCTCTCGCGCTCGGCGAAGGCCGGCGTGTACTGCGCGATCGCGGCCTTCATCTCCTCGAAGTCCCAGGTCGACCAGCGATCCCAGAACGCACGGTCCTCGAGCCCCTCGGAGACGATCACGTTCGCCATCGCGAGCGCGATCGCGCCGTCGGACGCCGGTGCGATCGCGTAGTACTCGTCGGAGCACGACGCGGTCGCCGTCGGCCGGACCTCGAAGGTGACGAGCCGGGCCCCGTGATCGACGCGCGCGTCCATCATCCGCTTGCGCATGAAGAGCCCGCCCTGGTGGGCCTCCATGAAGTTCGAGCCGAAGTTGATCGCGAGCTTCGTCCGCTCGAGGTCCTGGGTCTCCCACTCGAAGTCGCGTCCGTAGAAGCTCATGAGCGGAGCGCGTCGGTTCGAGCTGCAGATCGAGCGGCGGTTCAGGCGGTGGGGCGTGCCGAAGGCGTCGGTGAAGCGCTTGCTGAAGCCCTTGGTCTTGTCGCGTCCGTAGTGGAAGACGAAGCGTTCCGGGGTTCCGTTCTCGCGGAGCGGCCGCATCCGGTCGGCGATCTCGTCGAGCGCCTCGTCCCAGGAGATGCGCTTCCAGCGTCCGCTGCCGCGGGGGCCGGTTCGGCGCATCGGATAGAGGAGCCGCTCCGGCTGCTCGGTCGCGGAGATCATCCCGTTGGCCTTGGAGCAGATCGTGCCCTGGGTGTTCGGGTCGAGGGGGTTGCCCTCGATGAGTCGGACGCGTCCGTCCTGGACCCAGCCGACGATCCCGCAGTGGGTCGTGCAGCCGAAGCAGACCGTCGGGACCGCGCGCGCCCGCCGGTAGTCGAGGGCGAGCGCGTCCATCCCGTCGAGGGCGCGCTGTCGGGTCGCCTCGTCGGGCCTCGTCGCGACGCAGCCCACGAGGCCGCTGCCGGCGAGGCCCGCACCGAGGGCGGCGCCGAGCGCGAGGAAGTCCCGCCGGCGCAGGGAGCCGGGCTTCGTCCGGTCGTCTCGCCTAACGCTGCTCATAGATCGGGTCCTCGTCGCGGGGGTCGAGCTCGGCGCCCCGGTTCAGCTTGCCGGCGACCCAGGAAGGCAGGTCCCGGTAGACGACGTCCTGCTTCAGGTCCGTGGCATCGGGGCCGGACAGCGACTGGTCGGCGCCGTCCGTGGCGACGTCTTCGTGGTCGCCGAAGCGGATCGCGTCCGTCGGGCAGGCGCGAACACAGGCCGGGGCGAGGCCCGCTTCGGTGCTCGCGGGGTCGTCCTTGCATTCGCTCTCGGAGAAGACCGGCACGAACGCGTGTCCATCGCCTTCGGGCCGCGGCAGCCAGCGCACGCGGAGCGGGAAGACGCCGAGCGGCACGTCGTGGGCCGTCTTGCAGGCGACGCTGCAGGCGTGGCAACCGATGCAGCGGCGCAGGTCGACGGCGAAGGTCGGACGCGCGGGTCGGATCGGCGCGCGGTCGCGGACGTCTTCGAGCGGAAGGGGTCGGGTCGGGTCGGGTCGATCGGGCAACCGGTTCTCCAGGCGGAGCACGTCGTCGCGTGCCACGGGTCGGAGGACCCGCTCGCCTCGAGTCGGCGGTCAGCGGGTCCGTGAGCGCCGGCGGTCCAGCGCTCCGTTCGTCCAGCGGGCATCGAGGTCCTCGATGCGCGCTCGGATTCAGGTTCGCTGTCGCGGCATCACGACCTCCGTCGGGGAAGACGCCCGATCCGGCGTGACGATCGGGTGAAGACTGCCCGACGGTAGGGGGGGGGCCGGACTGCCTGCAATCGCCTGGACGACTAGACTCTGCGCGCGCGCCGGGATCGCGAGGACGAGGGATTATCGTGAACGAATCGAGCCAGTCGACGGGGATCGTCGCGGGACCGCCGGTGGGCGGGCTGCGCCTCGGTGCGGCGCGCGCGATCTGGGCGCTCCACGTCGGCGTCGTCGCCTTCCTGCTCGCGGGGTGGGCGCTGCCCTGGTCGTCCGCCTGGTGGGTCTACGCGATCGGCGCCCCGTTCATCCAGATCGGCTGGATCGCCTTCGACGACTACTGCTGGCTCTCGATCCTCGAAGCGAAGCTCCGGCGCGAGCCGCTCGTGAAGGAGACGATCGACGGCACCGTCCAGCGCTCCTTCGTGTCGGAGCTGATCGAGTCGATCACCGGACGCGAGGCGCCTTCGTGGGTCGCCAGCTCGGTCAGCTACTTCGTGCTCTGGGGCGGCTTCGTGATCGCCTGCGTGCGCCTCCGGCAGGGCTAGTCGCGCCGGCCGGTGATCCCCGCGCCGATCAGGTGCGCGAAGGATCGAATCGGCGCAGGCGCACGCTGTTCGTGACGACGAAGAGGCTCGACAGGGCCATCGCCCCGGCCGCGATCCCCGGCGTGAGTCGCATCGTCTCGCCGCCCCACGGAACGAAGAGGCCGGCCGCGAGCGGAATGGCGGCGACGTTGTAGCCGAAGGCCCAGAAGAGGTTCTGGCGGATCGTGCGCAGCGTGCGCCGACTGAGCACGATCGCCTCCGCGAGGGCCCCGAGGTCGTCGCGCACGAGCACGACGTCTGCCGCTTCGATCGCCACGTCCGTGCCGGAGCCGATCGCGATGCCCACGTCCGCGCTCGCGAGGGCCGGCGCGTCGTTCAGTCCGTCCCCGATCATCGCGACCCGTTCCCCCGCCTCGCGTCGGGCCTCGACCTCCGCCGCCTTGTCCGCGGGCAGGACCTCGGCCCGCACCTGATCCGGATCCAGACCGAGCTGCGCGGCGATCGCCAGCGCCTGGGGACGCGCGTCTCCCGTCGACATCGTGAGCGCCAGGCCGAGGGCGCCGAGGCGCTCGAGCGCTGGGCGGGCGCTCGGGTCCGGGGTGTCCGCGACGGCGAAGAGCGCGGCGGCGCGTCCGTCGACGGCCAGGAAGACGACCGAGGCTCCGCGTTCGTCGGCCGCCGCGCGCGCGTCGTCGAGGGGCGTCACGTCCACGCCGCCCGCTTCGACGAAGCGGCGCGATCCGAGTCGGATCTCGCGCCCGTCCACGCGGGCCGAGAGTCCCTGTCCGGCGGCGACCTGCAGGTCGCTCGCGGCGGGGGCATCGATCCCACGCTCCCGGGCCGCCTCGACGATCGCCCGGGCGAGCGGATGTTCGCTGTCGCGCTCGGCCGCGGCGGCGAGCGCGAGGGCTTCTTCGATCGGCAGGTCACCGGCGGGCGTCGCGTCGACGACCTTCGGGCGGCCGAGCGTGAGCGTGCCGGTCTTGTCGAGGATCAGGCGGTCGATCCGGCCCATCGACTCGAGGGCCGCGGCGCTCTTGATGAGCAGGCCGCGCCGGGCGCCGACGCCCGTGCCCGCGACCAGCGCGAGCGGTGTCGCGAGGCCCATCGCGCAGGGACAGCTGATCAGCAGCGTGGACGCGGCGAAGAGGATGCCGGCGGCGAGTGGATCGGTCGCGGGGAGCCAGATCGCGGCACCGACCGCCCACCAGAGGATGCCGACGAGGGTGGCGACGGCGATCATGGTCGGGACGAAGATTCCCGCGATGCGATCGACGCTGGACTGGATTGGCGCGCGGCTGGCCTGGGCCTCGCGGACGAGGCGGGCGATGTCGGCGAGGATCGTGGCCTCGCCGACGGCCCGCGTCTCGACGACGAGCGCGCCCTCGCGGTTGACGGTGCCCGCGTGGGCGCGATCCCCGGGTCGCTTGCGAACCGGCAGGCTCTCCCCCGAGAGCATCGATTCGTCGGCGTGGCTGTCGCCCCGGACGATCACGCCATCGACGGGGAAGCGTTCGCCGGGGCGGACGTGGACCGCCTCGCCGGGCTGGATCTCGGCCACGGCGCACTCGACGATCTCGCCGTTCCGCTCGACGCGCGCGCGCTCCGGCTGCTGGTCGAGGAGCGCGCGGACCGCGCCGCTCGCCTCCCGTTTGCCGCGCGCCTCGAGGACCTTCCCGACGAGCACGAGGGTCACGATCATCGCCGCGGATTCGAAATAGACGGGGAAGCGGGTCGGGTCCGCGCCCGAGAGCAGCGCGGCGAGGCTGTAGAAGAAGGCGACGCTCGCGCCGAGAGAGACGAGCGTGTCCATGTTGGTCGAGCGGGACCGTGCGGCGCGCCAGGCGCCGACGTGGAAGTCGCGTCCGACCCAGAACGTGACTCCCGCCGCGAGGGCCGCGATCGTCTCCCGCCTCCCCGGAAAGTCGGGCAGACCCAGGCGAGCCACGCCCATGCCGAGGAACATGATCGCCGCGCTCGCGACGAGTCCCACGATCATCCGGCGGCGCTTCGAGGTGAGGTCCGCCTCTTCGTCGGCTTCGCGTTCTTCCGCGTGTTCCGGCCGGACGCTGTAGCCCGCGTCCGCGATCGCCTCGAGCAGACGCGCCGGAGCCACCCGCGCGGGGTCGAAGCGGATCCGCGCGTCTTCGAGGGCGAAGCTCACGCGCGCCTCGACGACGCCCTCCACCTCCGACACGTGGCGCGCCACCGAGCGCGCGCAGTTGTTGCAGGACATGCCGCCCACGCCGATCGTCAGGACCTCGGTCAGGTCGGCGGGCTCGCGGGTGCTCGCGGTCGGCATCGCCATCGGATCAGCGCTTCGCGCTCGCCTGGAACACGTCGACGATCTCGCGGATCACGCGCGCGCGTTCGAGCTCGTCGTCGCTTCGCAGGCCGTCCGACACGCAGGTCGCGAGGTGGGTCTCGAGGGCGAGCTCACCCGCTCGGTCGAGCGCGGCGCGAACGGCCTTCAGCTGCTTGAGCACGTCGATGCAGTAGGCGTCGTCTTCGACCATGCGCGTGATGCCGCGGACGTGCCCTTCCACGCTCTTGAGCCGCCGGACGATCTCGCGGTTCGCGGCCGCATGGGCCGCTTGGTGCCCCTCATGGCGGCGGGGTTCGGTCGACTCCGGGCTCTCGGCAGCCATGCAACCGTCCTGAAAACCCCACCCCCTATGGGGGGGGTTGTTGGGGCATCATAGCTCCGAGAGCGGCGCCAGCGAAGATACCCCCGGGGTCAGACCTTGATGTCGATGCCCCCGCCGCGCGAGTCGTCCTCGGGGCCGGAGTCGGCCGGACGCTCCTCGTCGTCCGAGGAGTCGCGGTCCGACTCGTCGCGCGGCCGCTTGCGGTCGCGGTTCACCTCGCGCGTCGGCCGGACCGGTCGGATCGGTGGCGTCGGCGGCGTCGGGTGGATGCGGGGAAGCTCGCTCATGGCTTCGACTCCTCGCCGGCGGCGGCGGGGCGAGGCCGTGCCGTCGGAAGAGGGGAATCGCGTCCGGCGGCTCCGTCTCCCTGGGAAATCTCCGCTTCGGACGCAATCCAGCAGTCCCTGCTATCGGCATCCGGTCGCGAAGCTTGAATCGCGAGCACGTTCGCAAAGTGCGCGCGGCGCGCCGGTATACTGCGCCCATGGCCGGGATTGAGCGCCTCCTCGACATCATGGCCCGCCTGCGGGATCCCGAAGGCGGCTGCCCCTGGGATCTCGAGCAGGATTTCGCCTCGATCTCGCCCTTCACGATCGAGGAGGCCTACGAGGTCGACGAGGCGATCGCGAGCGGGGACTCGGAGGCGATTCGAGACGAGCTCGGGGACCTGCTCTTCCAGGTCGTCTTCCAGGCGCGGATCGCTGAAGAAGAGGGACTCTTCGATTTCGAGGGCGTCATCGAGGCCATCGCGGACAAGCTGGTCCGCCGTCACCCCCACGTCTTCGCGGCCGCGGAGACGCCCGCCACGAGCGAGGCCCAGCTGGCCAGCTGGGAGGAGATCAAGGCCGCGGAGCGGGCCGCCGCCGGGAAGGGGGAGGGCCCGACGGACCCCTTCGAGGGCATCCCGCGCCACCTGCCGGCCCTCGCCCGGAGCGCGAAGATCGCCGGGCGGGTGACCGTCAGCGGGAGCGCCGCCGATACGCACGCGCCGGACGCGCGATCCCGCGTCGAGCAGGGCCTGGCGGCGCTCGAGGGCCGGGCGAGGCCCGATGCCCGGGAGGCGCTCGGCGAGGCGCTGCGCGCGCTGGCGGGGCTCGCGCGGGAGGCGGGGATCGATCCGGAGCAGGCGCTGCGCGAGGCGGACGACCGCGAGATCGAGCGCGTGCGTGCGCTGGAATCGGCAGGAGAAGCGCGTCAAGGCGGCAAGACGGCGACCCGATAGACCCCGGAGGCGCGGATGGCGCGCTCCGGGGGGATGTCGGAATGGGCGAGCTCGAGCCGCGATGGAGTCGGCGACACAAACGACGCGGACGACGCGTCGCCTACGACCTGCGGCTCGTCGCGCCGCTGATCGCGATCGCCCTGTGTCTGGCCGGCTCCGCGACCGCGATCCTCGCGGTCGAGCGCGTCCCGCCGGTCGAACCAAGGCCCGCCTTCGACGCGTGGGCGTCGGTGGCCGCGCCGGATTGCGGTCCCGTCGAGTGAGCGGGGGGCCGGATCCCGGCCGCGGCGCTACTTGACGATCTCGAGCAGCTCGACCTCGAACTTCAGCGCGGCGCCGCCGGGAATTCCCGGCCGGCCCTGGTCGCCGTAGGCGATCGACGCCGGGCAGATCAGGTTCGACTTCCCACCGACCTTCATCATCGCCACGCCTTCCGTCCAGCACGTGATCACGCGGTTGAGCGGGAACTCCGCGGGCTGACCGCGATCGACGGAGCTGTCGAAGACGGTGCCGTCACGGAGCGTGCCGTGGTAGTGGACGCGGACCTTGTCGGTCGCCTTCGGCTGGGCGCCGTCGCCGGCCTCGAGCTCGGTGTAGACGAGGCCGGACTCCGTCGTCTTCGCCCCCGACTTCGCGGCCTCGCTCTTCGCGAAGTCGGCGGAGGCGGTCTTCTCGTTCTCGAGCGCCACCTTCTGGCGGGCCGTGACGAGGGTGCGGACGAAGTTGGCGCCTTCCTGCTCCTCGACGGCGAGCGGCTCGCCATCGATCACGTCCCGCATGCCGTCCACGAGGAGGTCCATCTCGCGGGCGCTGATCGGCTTCAGCGACTCGAGCTGGCGGGCCATGCTCGTCCCGATCGCGTAGAAGGCCTTCTCGTCGTCGGTCTTCGGCGCATCGGCCGCGAAGGCCGGCGTCCCGAAGAGAGAGAGGAGAGCGAACGCGACGAGAAGGGTCGCGAGGAAGCGCGGAGCGAAAGACATGATTCCCCCTGGCCCACCGAGAACGATCCTGGATCGGGCGGGCACCGGTATCGAGCGGCGTGACTCGGATCCCCCGCCCTGTGGCGGCATCCGAAGTCGCGGGAGCATACCGTAGGGCGATGGACGACGAGGCCTCGCTCCAGCGTGGATTCGGAGAAGCGGTCGGGCGCCTGGGCCCCGCGCTTCTCGTGGGCGTGGACGGCCTCGAGAAGGCCTTCCGCAGGCTCCATCCGCCCGCCTTCGCCTCCCTCCAGGCGGTGCTCGCCGAGCCCGCAGCGGAGCTCGAAGCGGCGCGCGCCGCCTTCGCCGAGGTTGCGCTCCCGGATCCGTCGCTGACCGGGTTCCGCGGCGATCTCCTCGACGCCGCCGACTGGACCGCCCGGGCGCTGGGGCGCTTCGTCGACCCGGGCGACGAGGGGACGAGGGGCGTGCTGAAGGCGATGCACGAGCACGCCCGGGCACAGGCGGCGCTCTACCCGCTGCGGCTCGCGCTGCCGCCCGTCTCGGCGTGGTTCGCGGAGCCGTTCCGGCACGGCGAGCTCGCCGCGCTCGAGAAGCGAGACGGGGGCGACGAGAAGGTCGGGCTCTTCCGCTCCGGCGAGGCGGACGCGCGCGGCGGCTTCGATCTCTACGTGCCCGAGAGCTACCACGGGAGCGAGGCGTGGCCGCTGGTCGTGGCCCTGCATGGCGGCTCGGGGAACGGGGCCGACTTCCTCTGGACGTGGCTCCGCGAGGCGCGCAGTCGACGCTTCCTGCTCCTGTCCCCGACGTCGCGCGGCTCGACCTGGTCGTTCAGCGACCCGGACGTCGACGGGGGCCCGCTCCGGGAGATGGTCGCGTGGGTGTCGAGCGAGTGGAACGTGGACGCGGATCACGTCCTGCTCACCGGGTTGAGCGACGGCGGGACGATGACCGGACTCGTCGGTCTCGGTGCCGATGGGCCGTTCACGCATCTCGCGCCGGCGTGCGGCGCGCTCCATGCCGTGCCGCAGGCCCTCGGTGATCTCGGCCGCGCGCAGGGCAAGCCGATCTATCTCGTCCATGGCGCGCTCGACTGGATGTTTCCCGTCGAGGCGGCCCGGGAGGCGGCGGCGGCGTTCGAGGATGTGGGGGCCGCGCTCGTCTACCGTGAGATCGAGGATCTCTCGCACACGTATCCGCGGGAAGAGAACGCGCGGATCGTGGAATGGTTCGATCCGCGGCGGACTGCCTCCGCCTAGCGTGCTGTCTGGTATTCTCGGCGCGCGCGTCCAGGAGACCCGTCATGCTCCTCCGGTCCCTTCGTGTCGATGACGAACGCGAGGCGGTCCTCGCCCAGGAAAAGATGGTCCGCGAGGACTGGCCCTTTCTCCTCGGGTACGCGATCGGAGACGACTTCGCGGCCTACGTTGCGCGAACCGACGCCCTGAATCAGGGGAACGAACCGTGGACGGAAGGGGGCGTGCCAGGCTGGTTCTTCGTCGCCGAAGACGATGGGCGAATCGTCGGGCGCCTGTCGCTTCGGCGGGAGCTGAACGAATACCTGCGCCACTTCGGAGGTCATCTCGGCTACGGCGTCCTTCCGGAGTACCGCGGCCGTGGCTACGCGAAGGCGATGCTGCGCGATGGTCTGGAGATCCTGCGGAGCGCCGGTACCGACACGGCACTCCTGACCTGCGACGAAGACAATCCCGCGTCACGTCGCGTGATCGAGAGCCAGGGCGGGCGGATGCTCGGGCTGTTTCCCGGGGAGCGAGCCGGCGATCCACGCAAGTGCCACTTCGTGTTCGGAAACGGGGAGCTCGAGGTGACGCGCTAGAAGGCTCGTTCAGCCCGACCTGCGTGTTCGTCTCTTCCGCTTTCCTGCCGCCGCGAAAATCGGCTTCAGGCTACGACCCGTGTGCGAGTTCCTCACCTTCGCGACGTCCTCGGGCGTGCCGCAGGCGACGATCTGGCCACCCTCCGGCCCGCCCTCCGGCCCCACGTCGATCAGCCAGTCCGCCGTCTTGATCACGTCGAGGTTGTGCTCGATCACGACGACGCTGTTGCCCGCCTCGACGAGCTCGTCGAGGACGGCGAGGAGCTTGCGCACGTCCTCGAAGTGGAGGCCCGTCGTCGGCTCGTCGAGGATGTAGAGGGTCTGGCCCGTCGCGCGCTTCGAGAGCTCCTTCGCGAGCTTGATCCGCTGGGCCTCGCCGCCGGAAAGGGTGGGCGAGGGCTGCCCGAGGTGGACGTAGTCGAGGCCGACGCGTTCGAGGAGCGCGAGCGGGCCGCGGATCTTCGGGTGCGCGGAGAACACGTCGAGGGCCTCGGCGACGGTCAGGTCGAGCACGTCCGCGATCGAGTGGCCCTTGTACTGGACACGCAGGGTCGCCTCGTTGAAGCGCTTGCCGTGGCACTGCTCGCACCGGACGAACACGTCGGCGAGGAAGTGCATCTCGATCTTGCGCACGCCGTCGCCTTCGCACGCTTCGCAGCGTCCGCCCTTCACGTTGAACGAGAAACGCCCGGGCTTGTAGCCGTGGACCTTGCTCTCGGGGAGCCCCGCGAAGAAGCGTCGGATCTCGTCGAAGACCTTGATGTAGGTCACGGGGTTGCTGCGCGGGGTCCGGCCGATTGGCCGCTGGTCGATGTCGATCACCTTGTCGAGCTGCTCGAGCCCCGAGAGATCGGCGTGGCGTCCGACGCGGCGCGTGCTGTCGTGGAGCGCCCGGGCGGCGGCGGGATAGAGGATGTCGTTCACGAGGGTCGACTTGCCCGCGCCGGAGACGCCGGTCACCGCGGTGAGGATCCCGAGCGGAATCTCGACGTCGAGGTCCCGCAGGTTGTTCTCCCGCGCGCCGTGGATCTTGAGCGCCCCCTTCGCGACGCGGCGCGACTCGGGGATCGCGATCTCGCGGCGCCCGGAGAGATAGGCGCCGGTCAGCGAGCCCTTCGCCCGCTCGAGGCTCGCAGGCGTCCCGGCGTGGACGAGCTCGCCGCCGCGCACGCCGGCCCCCGGTCCGAAGTCGACGACGTAGTCGGCGGCGCGGATCGTCTCCTCGTCGTGCTCGACGACGACGACGGTATTGCCGATGTCGCGCATGCGCTCGAGGGTCTCGAGCAGACGCGCGTTGTCCCGCGGATGGAGTCCGATCGACGGCTCGTCGAGGATGTAGATGACGCCCGTGAGGTCGGAGCCGACCTGGCTGGCGAGCCGGATCCGCTGGGACTCGCCGCCGGAGAGGGAAGGGCCAGCCCGATCGAGGGAGAGGTAGCCGAGGCCGACGGCGCCCAGGAAGTCGAGGCGGGAGCGGATCTCCTTCAGCACTTCGGCGGCGATCTTCAGGTCCGCGCCCGTGAGCTTGATCTTCGAGAAGAAGGTCCGGGCCTCGTCGACGGTCATGCCGGAGATCTCGACCAGCGTCCGTCCGGCGACGCGGACGGCGGCGCTCTCGATCCGCAGGCGGGTCCCGTGGCAGGTCGTGCAGGCGGTGTTCGCCATGTACTTGCCGTACCAGCGCTTCATGCCCTCGGACTTGGTGTCGCGGAAGCGGCGCATGAGGCGCGGGACGAGGCCCTCCCAGGTCGTGTGGAACTGGCCGCCGCCGCTGTTGCCCTTGCCCGTCCACTTGACGAGGTAGCGGCGCTCGCCGGTTCCGTAGAGGATCTGGTCGCGCTGCTTGTCGGTCAGCTTCGACCAGGGCTTCGTCGTGCTGATCTTGAGATGCTTCAGGATCTGACGGCGGAAGCCGCTGCCCCAGCCGTCCTTCTGGGACACGTCCTCGCCCCAGGGCTTGACCGCGCCTTCGTCGATCGCGAGGGCGGGGTCGGGCACGACCAGGTCGGGATCGATCTCGAAGCGCGTGCCGAGACCGTTGCAGTCGCCGCACATGCCCTGGGGACTGTTGAAGGAGAAGGCCTGGGGCGTGAGCTCTGGGAAGGAGATCCCGCACTTCCCGCAGGCGGCCGTCTCGGAGAAGGTCTCGTCGTCTTCGCCGGGAACGCTTGCAATGAGCTGGCCGTCGCCGATCCGCAGCGCGGTCTCGACGGACTCGGTCAGGCGGCTCTTGATCCCGGACTTCACGACGAGCCGGTCGATCACCGCCTCGACGTGGTGCTTCTTGCGCTTGTCGAGGGCTTCGAGGCCCTCCGTCTCGACGATCTCGCCGTCGACGCGCAGGCGGAGCCAGCCGGCGCGGCGCGCCTCATCGAGCAGCTCGCGATGCTCGCCTTTCCGGTTCACGAGGAGCGGAGCGAGCAGGATCAGGCGCGTGCCTTCGCCGCGGGCGGCGAGAGTCTTTGCGATCTGCTCCGCGGTCTGGCTCTCGACGCGGCCGCCACACATGTGGCAGTGCTGCTTGCCGGTCCGGGCCCAGAGGACGCGCAGGTAGTCGGAGATCTCGGTGATCGTACCGACCGTCGAGCGCGGGTTGTTGCCCGTCGTCTTCTGCTCGATCGAGATCGTCGGCGAGAGGCCGCGGATCGTGTCGTAGCGCGGCTTCTCCATCTGGCCGAGGAACTGCCGGGCGTAGGCGGAGAGGCTCTCGACGTAGCGTCGCTGTCCCTCGGCGTAGAGCGTGTCGAAGGCGAGGCTCGACTTTCCCGAGCCGGACACGCCGGTCATCACGACGAGCTGCTTCTTCGGCAGATCGACGTCGACGGACTTGAGGTTGTGCTCGCGGGCGCCGCGGATCTCGATGTGGTCGAGCTCTTCGGGGCGAGCGCTTCGGCGGCGGGACGACTTCGGGGCGGGGGGCATCAGGCCGCCGAGGGTAGACGATCCGGACCGACCGATCGCGGGTCGGGGGAGACCGGCGGTTTCGATATCCTCCCGGCCATCGCAGACGACGCGCCCCGGGCGCGACACGACGGGGGAAGCGATGGACGAGTTCCTGGAGAATCTCGGTGCGCAGGCGGGCAAGCCCGTCGTGGACCTGATCGATCTCGCGATCCTCTTCGGGGCCGCGACGCTGGTCTACTTCCTCGTCCGCGTGTCCCTCGTCGCCGGGCTGCGGAACCTCGTCCAGAGCTCGAAGACCCATTGGGACGACGAGCTGGTCCGCGCCGGCGTCTTCGGCCGGATCTCGCACATCGCGCCCGCCTTCGTCGTCTACTACGGGCTGAACTTCTTTCCGCACCTGCCCGAGATCCTGGTCGACGGGATCCGCCGGGTCACCGTCGCCATCATGATCCTGGTCGGCGCCCTCGCGATCTCGAGCGTGTTGACGGCGTCGGAGGCGATCTACGACCAGCATCCCGAGTACCGCGAGCGCCCGATCAAGGGCTATCTGCAGGTCGTCTCGATCGTGGTCTACCTGGTCGCCGGTCTCCTGATCCTGGCCGCGCTGATGAACCGGTCGCCCTGGATCTTCGTCTCGGGGATCGGCGCGATGACCGCGGTGCTCCTGCTCGTCTTCCGGGACACGATCCTCTCCTTCGTCGCGAGCATCCAGATCGCCGGCAACGACATGATTCGCGTGGGCGACTGGATCGAGATGCCCGACCTGGGCGCCGACGGCGACGTGATCGAGGTGGCGCTCCACACGGTCAAGGTCCAGAACTGGGACAAGACGATCACGACGATCCCGACCCACCGGCTGATTGCCGACTCGTTCAAGAACTGGCGCGGCATGTCGACCTCCGGCGGCCGCCGCATCAAGCGTTCCGTCTCCCTCGACCTGCAGAGCGTGCGCTTCCTGACCGACGAGGAGACCGAGCGCTTCGCGCAGTGGGGGCTCCTCGCGGACTACATCGCGAGCAAGCGCGAAGAGCTCGAGAGCGCGAACTCCGCGACCGGCTCGGCGGTGCCCGCGGATCTCCGACGCCTCACCAACCTCGGGACCTTCCGGGCCTGGATCTGGGCGCTGCTCCGCTCCCACCCGAAGATCCACCAGACCGGGCATACGCTGCTCGTTCGCCAGCTGCCGGCGGGGCCGCAGGGCGTGCCCATCGAGGTCTACTGCTTCTCGAACGACACGGACTGGGTCGCCTACGAAGGCATCCAGGCGGATCTCTTCGATCGCATCCTCGCGATGGTCCCGGAGTTCGGGCTGCGCGTGTTCCAGGAGCCCGCGGGCTCCGATCTCGAGCGACTGCGCGACGGGAGCGCGTCCCCCGCGTGACGGCGTCGGGATCGCCGGAAGCGGGCCGGGTCGCGTTCGTGAGCGGCGCGAGCCGCGGGATCGGCGCGGGCATCGCGCACCGCTTCGCGGAACGCGGGATGCGTCTCGTGCTCTGCAGCCGGAGCGCGCCTGCACTTCCGGACGGCGAGGACGTGCTCGCGCGCTCCCTCGACGTGCGCGACGAGACGGGACTCGCGGCGCTCGTCGCCGATGCGGAGGCGCGCTTCGGGTCCATCGATCTCTGGATCAACAACGCGGGCGTGCTCGATCCGATCGCGAAGATCCGCGACGTCGAGCTCGACGCATTCCGCGAGCACATCGACGTGAACCTGACCGGCGTCTTTCTCGGCACGCGATGTTATGTCCGTCATCTGCGGCGGGTGGCGAAGCCCGGCGTGCTGATCAACGTCTCGTCGGGGGCGGCGACGAAGGCCTACGAAGGGTGGGCGGCCTACTGCGCGGGCAAGGCCGCGGTCGAACGCCTGACGGAGGTCGTCGCCCTCGAAGAGCGCGAGATCGGCCTTCGCGCCCACGCCGTCGCGCCGGGCGTCGTCGATACGGCGATGCAGACCCTGATCCGGGAGACGCCGGAGGATCGTTTCCCCGATGCGCCCCGCTTCCACGAACGGAAGCGGCTGGGGGCCTTCAACTCGCCGGAATACGTGGCGGACGAGCTGCTCGCCCTCGCGTTCGACCCTTCGCGTCGCACGGACGCGGTCGCGATCCGACTCGCGGACGAGCCGCGCTAGCGAAGCGGCCCGTCAGCGCGAAGCGGCGTCGCGGGGAATGCCCTTGCGCGGCGCGGGCGCGTCGGGCTCGAAGCGGTCTTCGGGCGGGGTGGGGCGATCGATGGCTTCGGCGGGCGGGGGGCGGACCGGGGGCGCGGCCTCCGGGGGCGGCGACTGGCTGGCCTGCCAGATCAGCCAGGCGCCGACGACGGCTGCGGCGATCAGGACGACGGTGCCGAGCTGGCGGGCGCGGCGGCGTGCCCGGCGGCGGGTCTCGATGGCTTCGATGCCGACGTGGGTGAGCTCGACGGGCGCGGTGGCTTCCGGGTCGCCCTCGGCCGCGTCGGCGGGGATCGCGAGGATCTGGACGGTGATGTTGTCGGGGCCGCCGCGCTCGTTCGCGAGCGCGATCAGCGACTCGACGGCCTCGTGGGGCGTCTTCGACTGGACGAGCGCGGCGATCTCGTCGTCCTTCACCACGCCGGAGAGGCCGTCCGAACAGAGGACGTAGCGGTCGCCGCCCCGGACCTCGACGTCCGCGACCTCGACCTCGACCTCGGGCAGGACGCCGACGGAGCGGAGGATCTCGTTGCGGCGCGGGTGGACGGCGGCTTCGTCGGCGGAGAGCAGGCCCCGCCGCTGCATCTCGGCGACGACGGAGTGGTCGGTCGTGAGCGGCTCGAGGCGCCCGTTCCGATAGCGGTAGGCGCGGCTGTCGCCGACGTGGGCCACGGTCCCGCGCCGCAGGCCATCGAGGTGGAAGGCGACGACGGTGGTCCCCATGCCCTCGAGCTCGGGATCCTCCTGGGCGAGGCCGAAGATCCGTTCGTTCGCCGCCGCGACGGCGTTCGCGAGCGTCTCCTGGGTCCGGCCGCCGGCGCCGTCGCCGAAGGTCTCGGCGATCGTGCGGATCGCGGTCTGGCTGGCGGTAGCCCCGCCGCGATGGCCCCCCATCCCGTCGGCGACGACGAGCAGGTGCCCTCCGTCTTCGAAGCGCCAGGTCTCGCAGCTGTCCTCGTTCGCCTGCCGGACGCGTCCGACGTCCGTCCGCGACGCGATCTGGACCGAGGTGGCCATCGTCTCTTCGGACGCGCTGCTCATCGCGTGTTCTTCCTCGGTCGCGGGCCGCTCGCCGGCGCTCGCCGGTCCCGGAACCGACTACGAAACGGCCCCGGTTCGCGCGAATCCACCCGGATTCGATTCCAGCAGTGTACCCGCAGCGCCGAATCGGTTACGCGAGGGCAGGATTCGACGAATCCCGAACGAGCACCGCGATCGCGACGCTGCACGCCCCGCGGACCGGATCCCGGATCGCGACGCCTCCACTTCGCGGGACGGGCGCGGGGAGATCGGGGATCGCGGCACAGGGACACCCGTGCCGCGATTCACGGGGCTTGTCCTGGCAGCCGTCGCCACGCAGGCACGCCTCCGCCCGGAACCCCACGGCGTCGCCGAACGCCTCGGCGCGACGAGGGCGCCGAGGCGCCCCCCTACCTCACGAAAAGTCGCGGTCGAGGACGGTCTTTCGGCCGTCGCTGCGGGCGCTCTCGATGGCCTGGTCGCACATCGAGCGGAGGCGGTCGGAGAGGACGTCGAGGACGCCCGCCGAGGTCTTCATGTCCCCGCTGTTCTTGATGTAGGTCTTGATCTTGGAGGCGACGACCAGAACTTCCTTGTCCGACATTTCTATGCGTCCTTCAGGGTGCGTCGGCAGGGCGCGGAGGGACTCTCGTCCCGGCCTTCCTGTGACGCGATCGTCCACGGTCCGTGACGTGGCGCGTGGTGGCTGCGGATCCCGCTGGGATGAAACGAGCCGCTGATGGAGAATGCCCGAGATCGACGGGTTCGCAAAGGGGGCGTTTCCTCGCTCGCGACTGATGAGGTCAAATTGCCGGAAAGTATGAACTTTTCGATTTCGGGAGGGCGGGTATGGCGGGGCGGTTCGGCGTCTCTCGAGGCCCTCTCGTCGTCCTTAGACGTCCGTGAGGGACGTTTCGTGACGCCGGCCGGCACCGCGGTGAGGGACGGCGCCGCGTCCGTGGATCTCTCGGGCCGCGTCATCGTGCCCGGACTGATCGACGCGCACGTCCACCTCGAGCTCGATCCGGAGCTGCGGACGCCGGCGGAGCAGCTCGCCGTGCCCCTTTCCGAGCGTCGGGCGGCGATGGCGCGTCGTGCCCGGCGCATGCTCGCCGCGGGGATCACGACGACCCGGGATTGCGGCGGCGGTCTCCAACTCGAGCACGCGCTGCGGCGCGAGATCGAGGACGGAGAGCGACCGGGGCCGCGGATCCTGTGCTGCGGCCAGCCGATCACGACGCCGGGCGGGCACTGCCATTTCTGGGGCGGCGAGGTCGCGACCGGCGAGGAGATCGACGCGAAGGTCGCAGCGCAGATCGAGGCCGGGAGCGACTGGGTCAAGGTGATGGCGACGGGCGGGGTCTTCACTCCGGGGACCCGCGCCCGGGACACCCAGTTCGACGAGGCCGCTCTCGCGCGCGTGGTCCGGGCCGCGGCGGTCGGCGGCCGGTCCGTCGCCGCGCATTGTCACGGGACCGAGGGGATCGCGAACGCGGTGCGGGCGGGGGTTCGGACGATCGAACACGCTTCGTTCGCCGGCCCCGACGGCTTCGGGACGGCGCTCGACGGGGACCTCATGCGCGAGATGAGCGATCGTGAGGTCTGGGTCTCCCCGACGGTCAACGCTGGATGGGGGCGTCGCGTGACCGACGAAGCGGGGCGGCCGACCGACTTCCATCGCCGGCTCTCGCGTTGCCTCCGGACCCAGCGGGAGCACGGGATCCGCTTCATCGCCTCGACCGACGCCGGGATTCCCGGGGTCGCCCACCACGATCTCGTCGAGGGGCTGAAGGCCTTCGCCGTCTTCGCCGACCTGCATCCGGTCGAGGTCCTGCAGGCGGCGACGAGCGAGTCGGCGCGCGCGCTCGGCCTCGAAGCAGAGACCGGTCGCATCGCACCCGGGCTCTCCGCCGACTTCCTGGTCCTCGAGGGAGACCCCCTCGAGGATCTCTCGTTCCTCGAGGACCCGGAGTGGGTCGTGTCCCGCGGCGTCTGGCTCGATCGCGCGGCGCGGCGTGTAATGGCGGGAGAAGCGCCTTGATTCCGGGCGAGGCGCGCGTTGCCTCAACCGCGACGGCGCGGACTGCTTCTCTTTCCGGGCTCCTCTCCGGTTTTCTGCAGGCAGCCGCTTTTTGACAGGTGGAGTGCGATGCTTCGTCGATGGGCGCTTCCTTCGTGGGGGCGCGTGTGCACGTCTGGGGGTTCGGTGTGAATGTACGTTCCTTCATGGCAATCTCTTCGGGGTGCACGAAACGAGTGACACAACGATGCGTTGCTTGCGGCGTCGCAGCAGTGTTGTGACGGGGATGGGACCGGTCGCGGGGGTGCGGGGACGGTGAACTTGGAGCGCATGCGCGGGTGTGGTCGTTTCGCGCCCTCGACGACGGGGCGGGCCCACCCGGGGACCCTGCTGGCGGCGCTCCTCTGTTGGCTCGATGCGCGGTCGCAGGGCCGCGAGGTCCGGCTGCGACTGGAGGACCTCGACCGGGAGCGGACGAAGGCGGGCTACGTCGACGGAATTCGTGCCGACCTCGATTGGCTGGGTCTCGACTGGGACGCGGTCGACCTCCAGTCGGAAGGGGCTTCGCGCCATGAGGAATCGATCGACGCCCTCGCGGAGTCCGGTCTGGTCTACGCGTGCGATTGCAGTCGCGCGACCGTGCGCACTGCCGGGCGGCGTGCGCCGGACGGAAGCTTCGCCTACCCGGGGACCTGTCGCGCGCAGCGCGTGACGCGCTCCGCCTGGCGCGACGAGAGGCGTCCGCTCCGCCTGGCGCTGCCTGCATCCCACGTCGACCTCCGCGACGAGAGCGGCGTGGATCTCTCCGGCGATGCCGCCACGCTCTTCGGCGATCCGATCCTGCGGCGGCGCGACGGTGCGATCGCCTATCACCTGGCCTCGGTGCTCGACGATGCAGCGACGGGGGTGGACCGGGTCGTGCGCGGCCGGGATCTCATGCCGTCGACGCTCCTGCAGGTTGCGCTCCAGGACCTGCTCGGGCTCGCGACGCCGACCTATCGCCATCACCTGCTCTTCCTGGAGCGGCGGGGCGAGAAGCTCTCGAAGCTTCACGGCTCGGTCGATGCCCGGGCCCTTCGCGAGCGATACGAACCGGACGCGCTGTGCGGCGCGATCGCAGGATTCGTCGGACTGGTGCCGCCCGGGACGCATTGTGGACCGGGGGACCTGGTGTCAGTCTTCGACTGGGATCACGTCGCCTCGGAAGACGTCTGGCTCGCATGGGACGCGAGTCGCGGACTCGTTCGCGGGTCCGCGCGCGATTGACGGGGAAGCGATCGTCGGTCGCGTCTCCGCATCCGGCGATAGGAGAACGAAGAGATGGGACAGCTCGACGGCAAGACGGTCATCATCACGGGGGCCGCCCAGGGGATGGGCGCGGTCCACGCGCGCCGCTGCGTGGAGGAGGGCGCGCGGGTCGTCCTGACGGATCTGCAGATGGAGGCGGGGGAGGCCCTGGCGGCCGAGCTCGGCGACGGCGCCCGCTTCGTCGAGCAGGACGTGACCAGCGAGTCCGACTGGGATCGCGTCGTCGGCGAAGCCACGACGCAGTTCGGAGGGATCGACGGTCTGGTGAACAACGCGGCGATCTGGTGGACGAAGCCCGTCCTCGAGGAAGACGCCGCGAACATGATGAAGATGCTCGAGGTGAACGTGATCGGGACCTGGCAGGGCGTCCGCAAGGTCGCGCCGAAGATGGCCGAGCGGGGCGGCGGCTCGATCGTGAACCTGTCGTCGATCGCCGGAACTCGAGGAATCCCGGAACACGCCGCCTACGGCGCCTCGAAGTGGGCGGTGCGCGGGCTCTCGAAGGTCGCGGCGGGTGAGCTCGGTCCGATGGGCGTCCGGGTCAACACGATCCATCCCGGGGCGGTCGACGGAACGGGGATGTTCCTGGTTCCGGAAGAGGAAAGGGAGGAGCTCTTCGCGATGCAGCCGCTTCCGCGTCCGGCGCGACGCGAGGAGATCTCCGGGCTCCTGATCTTCCTGCTCTCCGATCAGTCGAGCTACGTCACGGGCCACGAGCACGTGATCGATGGCGGCCGCACCGTCTGGTAGGGGGCTGATAGGCGGCTTCTCCTGGCGGCGACGGCGAGTCATCTTCGCGCGGCGCGCAGGGGGGCTGCGGACTCCGGGTCCGAGTGCGAGCGGCCCTCAAGTCTCGTATCGTGCGCGATGCGCGAACCCGGACTTCTTCCGGAGCGACCCTGGGGTCGCACCGGGATCGACCGCGTTCGCGGGAGGTCCCCCAGTGCGTCACTTCGCCCGAACCACACGCGCAGCGCTCCTGCTCGCCTTCCTCGCTTCCCTCGTCTCGTCGAGCGCCTTCGCCGGCGACGCGCCGGCGGTCCGTGAAGCCAACTTCCGGATCCGCGGCGACTACACCTGGCTCCACTACTTCTCCGACGAAGTCCTCCAGTTCACGCCGGGGCCGACGACGCGCGTCGACATCCAGGAGGTCGACATCGACAGCGGCGGTTTCACGGGGACCTACGTCACGCCGCTGACGGCGCTCGGCGACGAGTTCGGCCTGCGCGTCTTCGCCGGACCGCGGTTCTCGGAGGTCCAGCCCGACGTGTCCCGGGACACGCAGGCCTATGGATTCAGCACGGGCGGCGAAGTCTTCTGGCGGGACCCGGCGATCGGCGAAGTCGGTGCGGGGACCTTCTACGCCTGGGACGAGAGCGAGTCCGGCTCGGTCGACCGCTCGAATCACGAAGCCGGCGTCCTCGCCTACGGCAAGGCCTTCTTCGGCACGCCGGGCGAGGGGATTCCCTTCGACCTCGACGTGACCCTCGCCTTCAGCGATGCGGACATCGACTCCAGCGGTGCGAACTCCGCCGATCGGACGTACTCCGCGAACGGCGGCGTCCGCGCCTACCTGAACGACCGGACGGCCGTTCGCCTGGGCGGTGTCTGGTCGCGCACGAACCTCGGGCAGACCGATCACGTCGAGGACAAGCTCGCGACGATCGACCTCGAGGTCCTGCTCCCGACCGCGAGGAACGTCGTGCTCGGGGGCGGCTTCATCGTCGGCGATCGCACCGAGGCCTTCAGCGCGTTCCAGAACTACGGGCGCATGGTCTTCGGGATCTCGCTGAACGCGACGGTGAGCTTCACCGGGGCGGAGACCCTTGCGGAGCTGCGCCGGAACTTTTTTTGACGCGCCGCAGAGCGGCGCGGGGCCGCGGGCGCTTTCCAGCGCGCCGCAGAGCGGCGCTGGGCCGCGGGCGCTTTCCAGCACGTTGCCGGGCCGCGGACGCTTCGCGTTGCGTCGGGGTGGGTCAGGCCGGGCGCCAGGCGATCTCGAGGACGGAGTGCTCGGGAGGGACGCCGACGCGGAGCGGGAAGCCGTAGAAGCCGGTGCCGCGGTGGACGTAGAGGCGGCTCGCGCCGCGGGCGAAGAGGCCCTGGTCCGGCCAGCGCGAGCGTGACAGGACCGTCCAGTCGAGGCCGAGGGAGACGAGACCGACCTGGCCGCCGTGGGTGTGTCCGGAGAGGACGAGGTCGACGTCGTCCTCCGGCAGGGCGTGGAAGCCCACCGGGTCGTGGAGGAGCAGCAGTCGCAGGTGCCCGGCCCGGCGAGGGTGGCGCGCGAGCAGGTCGCCGAGGTGTTCGCGGTGGCCGCGGCCGACGAAGTCGGCGCCGACGACCTGAACCGGACCGACCGCGGTCTCGAGGGTCGTCTCGTCGTCGATCAGCAGACGGATGCCGAGGGTCGACATCGCCGCGACCACGTGATCGGGCGCTTCGTGATCGTGGTTGCCGAAGATCGCGACGCAGCGGTCGGCGATCGGACGAAGGGGCGCGAGCGCTTCCTCGAGGCAGCCCGGCGAGCCCATGCTCTCCATCGTGAGGAAGTCCCCGGTCAGCGCCACGAGGTCGGGGTCGCGCCCGACGAGATCCTCGACCCGCCACCTTAGGCGGGCCACGCTCTGCCACGGCCCGAGGTGGGTATCGGTCAGCTGCACGATCCTGAGCGGGCGCTGGACCGGGGGCGCGGGGACGTCGCCGTGGATCCGCTCGACGGGAATCCGGCGCATCTGCTCGGGGCCCTGATCGGAGATCTCGAATCGCACGGTCTCCGGTCGCGTGGCCACAGAGGTGAGGATCGAGGCGAGGGCGACGGCGAGGGGCAGCGCTTCGACGAGCGTCCAGACGCCCAGGATCGTGGTCCAGCCGAAGGCGTCGAAGGCGAGGCGGAAGGGCAGCAGCACGAGCAGCCACGGGCCGGCCAGCATGCCCGCCGCGATGAAGGTCTGCCCCGGGACGGAGATGGCCCAGCGGAAGAGGGAGGTCCGCATGCGTGCCCGCACGAGGTGCGCGAACTGGACCCCCGCGGCGGCCATCGAGTAGGCGAAGGCCAGGTCGATCGGGGTCGTGAGCCCGTCCGGTACGACGAGACGCAGCCGCGCGTGAAGGATCAGAGCCGCCGGCAGCGCGAAGGTCAGCAGGACCGCCGAGAAGATCGCGTAGAACCGGCCGCGTGCGATCGCCGCGTAGGCCGGGACCCCGATCCAGACGACGACGGCGAGGACGGGGAAGAGCCAGGCCAGGTTGCCTTCCGGGATCATCGATCGATCCGCCCGGTCGGACCGTCGGGCTGGCGCTCGATCACCCAGATGGCCTCCCGCCACGTCTCGAGCCCCGCTTCGACGAATCGCGGCTGCTGCGGCTTCGCGGGGTCGCTCCGGTAACGGAGCGTGAGCGCGAAGTCCTCTCCGAAGAGCCGCTCGAGCTCATCGCCGGGGACCGAGTGGGGCGGCCCGTTCACGACGGACTGGTCGTACTCGATCGTGAGCAGGAGGATCCGCACCGTCGCCGGCAGGATCTCCGCCATGTGCGCCGCATAGCGGGCGCGCATCTCCGGTGGGAGCGCGATCAGCGAGCCGCGGTCGAAGACCCCGGCGACGCCCTCGAGATCGGTCGCTTCGAGGTCGAAGAAGTCTCCGCAGAGCAGCCGGTAGCCGCCCGCTTCGTAGCGTTCGAAGCGCCCGTCGACGGTCGCTTCCACGGGCAGCTCCGCCTCGGCGAAGAAGTCGCGACAGGCGATGGGCGAGAGCTCGCAGCCGACGACGGGGTGGCCGCGCTCGCGCAGCCAGCGCATGTCGAGGCTCTTTCCGCAGAGCGGCACGAAGACCTCGTCGCCGGCGTCGATCCCGAGCTCCGGCCATTCCCGGACGAGCTGGGCGTTGGCCTCGCTCTGGTGCCATCCGAGCTGATCCTGCTCCCAGCGCTGCTTCCAGAACTCCGCTTTCACCGCCTTCTCCTGCCTTCGCGGGGCGCCGCGCGGCCGCTATGTTGGCCCTTCTCTCCCGCGCGGTCGAGACGGAGGAGCGTTGCGGCTCTACGACTTCCACGAATCCGGCAACGGCTACAAGGTCCGCCTGCTGCTCTCGCACCTCGGGATCTCCTACGAGCGGATCGAGCTCGACATCCTGAAGGGAGAGACGCGGACGCCGGCGTTCCTCGCGATCAACCCGAACGGACGGATCCCGACGCTCGTGCTCGACGACGGACGGGTCCTCTCGGAGAGCAACGCGATCCTCTTCTACCTCGCCCAGGGGACGGACTACTGGCCGACGGACCGTTTTCAGCAGGCGCAGGTCCTGCAGTGGATGGGCTTCGAGCAGTACAGCCACGAGCCGTTCATCGCGACGGTCCGCTTCTGGACCTTCGCCGGGCAGCTGGCCGAGCACGAGGCCGAGCTCCCCGAGCGACGCGCGAAGGGCGAGGCGGCCCTCGACGTCATGGAGCAGCACCTGACGCGTGCGCCCTTCTTCGTCGGGGACTGCTACTCGATCGCCGACATCGCGCTCTACGCGTATACGCACGTTGCCGACGAAGGGGGCTACGACCTGGCGCCGCGGCCGGCGATTCGCGCCTGGATCGAGCGCGTCGCGAGCCAGCCCGGTGCCGTCGCGATCACCGACGTCGACCCGCGTTAGGCGCGCTCAATCCGTTCGGGCGGACCTTCGGTCGAGCCAGTGGAGCACGACGTTCTTCTGGGGCGAGTCGACGTCGGGGAAGGTGCAGGAAGGGATCGTCCGCAGGACCGGCGCGTCGACGCGAGGCGTTCCCGTGCGCTGCGGGTCGGCGAGGAGGATCGGGCCACGCGTGAGGGCTTCGCCGAGGATCCATTCCCGGAGCCCCGTTTCGTAGAGGACATCGGCCGCGAGCATCAGATCCCAGGTCGCAGGGGCTTCGGGCACGGTTTCGATCACCACGCCGTTCAGCTCGGCGTTGAGAGCGGCGGCGCGTCGGGAGAGCGGGTCGAGGTCGGTCGCGAGGACGCGGGCGGCGCCGGCGCGGGCGGCGGCGATCGCGACGATGCCGCTGCCGGTGCCGAGGTCGACGATCTCCTTGTCGCGCACGAGCTCCGGGTGGTCGAGGACGTGTCGTGCCAGGGCCTGCCCGCTGCCCCAGCAGAACGCCCAGAAGGGAGGGGCCTCGCCCTCGGCGAGCTCGTCGCAGCCCCCTTCGAGATCGACCTCGTCGCCGAGGAGCCAGAGCGTCAGCTCGGGGCAGAGCGGAGGGACGCGCCGTGTCAGATGGGTGCCGAAGGCGCCGAGATGCGATTCGAGTTCGCGCGTCATGCGGGGATCGTAGATCAGTCGGCTCCGACTCCGGGGCGCACGAGCGAATTCGTGGCCGGCCCCGGGCGAATTCGCGACCGCAACCCGCGGCCATCGACTACCATCGATCCCGTTCACGCGAAGGCCGGACGGCGCGCGCGCCGGGAGGCTCGGAGGGTCGGGATGTCGATGGACGAATCCGTGTACGCGGCGCCGCAGAGCGCGCTCGACCGCCCGGTCGAGGCCGGCGCGCGATCTCTCGAGGACGCGATCGAGGGGAACTGGGACTTCGACATCATGGAAGTGATGTCGGAGGCGTGGCAGAAGATCTCCGGGGCCAAGGGCGCGATGTGGGTCGGCATCCTCGTGATGTACGCGGCGACCTTCGTGCTGCAGATGGTGGCGGGCGGGATCGCGGCGGCCCTCGGCGAGGGCTCGGTCCTCGGAATCGCGATCGCGCTGACGGTCCAGCTCGCTGGGCAGGCCATCGCCTACGTCGTCACTGCCGGCGTCTACTACTACGCCCTCAAGTGGGCGGCGGGAGATCAGTCGGCGACCGCGACGGACGTGCTCGTCGGGTTCTCGGTGGCGGCTCCGCTCCTCGGGGTCTACCTGCTGATGACGCTCCTCGCGATGGTCGGATTCCTCTTCCTCATCCTGCCCGGCGTCTATCTGATCATCGCCTACTCCCTGGCCGCGCCGCTGGTGATCGATCGTGGTCTCGGGGTCTGGGAAGCCCTCGAGACTTCGCGCAAGGCGATCACGAACCACTGGTTCAAGGTCTTCGGACTCGGCCTGCTGGCGTCGCTCGCCGCCGGTCTCGGGATGGTCCTGACGCTCGGCATCGGCATCGTCTGGGCCATGCCCTTCTTCTTCATGGTCTATGGCGTCCTCTACAACCGCATCTTCGGCTATGCCGGCGCGGGAGCGGCCGCTGGCTGAGCTCGTCGTGACGTCGCCCCGAGTGGCGCCGGTCGATGCGACCCTGCGCCTCGAGACGCCGGAGGGAATCGACGTCGAGCTGCGGCCGGCGGGACCGGTCGCCCGCGGTCTCGCGATCATGATCGACGAGGCGATCGCCTGGGTCGTGAGCATCGCGATCGCGATCGCGCTCAGCGTCTTCGGCGAGGCCGGCGTCGGCGTCTACTTCGTCGTCTACTTCCTGATCGAGTGGTTCTACCCGGTCCTCTTCGAAGTCCTGCGTCACGGGCAGACGCCGGGGAAGGCCGCCCTGGGCCTGCGCGTCGTGAGCGACGACGCGACGCCGATCGGTTGGAGCGACTCGCTCGTCCGCAACCTGCTCCGGGTCGTGGACTTCCTGCCGCTGGGCTACCTGGCGGGCGTCGTGAGCGTGGTCACGACGCGCCACTTCCAGCGCCTCGGGGATCTCGCGGCCGGCTCCCTCGTCGTCCACGCGGACCGGGTCGATCGATTCGCGGCGGAGGCGCGCGCGGCGATCCGGACCGATCGTGCCGAAGCCGATCGTCGTCTCGGGGCGGCGCCGCTTCCCCTCCCGCTCGCGGTCGCCGAGCGAAGGAGCCTCGTCGGCTTCGCCGAACGCCAGGCGGATCTCAGCGACGAGCGCATCCTCGAGCTCACGGATCTGCTCGAGCCGCTCTCCGGAGCGACGGGAGAAGAAGGGCGAAGACGCGTCGTCCGGATGGCCAACGGGATCGCCGGGGTCGACGGATGACCGGGCCGGGGACCGGGCGGGAGCGGGGCGCGTGAAGCAGCGGGTCTTCGAGGAGCAGCGGTCGACCCGCTGGGAGGAGTTCGCCGGTCTCGTCGAGAAGCTCGACGGGAGCACGGGGCGCCGGCTCGCGAAGGCGGATCGCGAGGCCCTGGCTTCCTTCCCGGAACGCTACCGGGAGCTCTGTCGCGACCTCGCCGTCGCGCAGGAACGTCACTACAGCCTGCCGCTGCTCGATCGCTTGAACCGCCTGGCCCTCGACGGCCACCGGATCCTCTACACACGGGACTCGAACCTCGTGCTTCGCTCCGTCCGTTTCTTCGCCTGGGACTTTCCCCGCGCGGTCCGACGGGACGGCCTCGCGGTCTCGATCGCCACGGGGCTCTTCCTCGTGCCGGCGCTCGTGGTCGCGGCGATGATCACGTGGTCGCCGGAGCTCGTGTACAGCGTGATCCCCGGTGGACGCGTGCAGGAGTTCGAGGAGATGTACGACCCGGCGGCCCGGGTCCTCGGCGAGAACCGGGACGCGGGCACGGATCTCGCGATGTTCGGCTTCTACATCATGAACAACATCGGCATCGCCTTCCGCGCCTATGCCTCCGGCCTGGTCTTCGGCCTCGGCAGCGCGGTCGTCCTGATCAACAACGGCTTCCTGCTCGGCGGGGTCGCCGCGCACCTCGTCTCGATCGGGTTCACGGTCACGTTCGCTTCCTTCGTGATCGGTCACGGTGCGTTCGAGCTGACGGCGATCGTCCTGAGCGGCGCCGCCGGCCTGCGCCTCGGCTGGTCGTTGATCGCGCCCGGCGCGCGGACGCGCTGGGCGTCGCTTCGGCACGCGGCGAGCGAGACGGTCACGATCGTCTACGGCGTCTTCGCGATGCTCGTCGTGGCGGCTCTGCTCGAGGCATTCTGGTCGTCGAAGGGGGCCGTTCTGCCCGAGATCAAGTTCGCCGTGGGCGGCACGTTCTGGGCCCTCGTCTTCGCCTACTTCGCCTTCGTCGGTCGCGGCGGATCGGCCTCGGCCCGGGCAGGAGGCGGCGATGGCCGCTAGTCCGGAGATCGCCGAAGCGAGCACGTCCAACCCGGGCCGGGGCCGCGCACCCGTCGTCGAGGGCACCTGGTCCGAACGGCTCCAGCCGCGGTCGCCGTACGAGGCGACGGATTTCGGGTTCCAGCTCGTTCGTCCGGACTACTTCACGCTGCTCGCGATCGCCGCGGCGTTCGTGGCTCCGCTGGCGCTCCTGCTCGCGCCCTTCGCGCACGATCATCCGTTCTGGACGTCCTTCGCGATCTGGTGGGCGAAGCCGGTGTGGGAGCGGCCGATCCTGCTCCATCTCGGTCGCGCGTTCTTCGGTCAGGCGCCGAGCGCGAAGGAGACGCTCCGGAGTCTCGGAAGATCGACCTTTCGCGGCCTGCTCGCCTCGCTCACGATCCAGCGCCTGGCGCCGACGCGCTCGTTCGACCTGCCGGTCGCGCTTCTCGAAGGTTCGACCGGGCCCGTGCGCCGGGCACGCCTCGGGATCCTCCGTCGGGGGCGGTACGGGGGCGCGGCGTCCGCCCTGACCCTCGTCCTCGTCCAGGTCGAGTGGCTGGTCCAGATCGGCCTCGCCTCGCTCCTCTACTTCTTCCTGCCGGAGTCCGTCGTGGATTCCGTCGGCGATTCGTTCCTCGGGACGACGGAGCCTCACTGGCTGACGGGGGTCGCGCTCTTCGCGATCTGGGCGATCTCGATCCTGCTCGTCGCCCCCTTCTACGTCGCCGCCGGGTTCTCGCTCTATCTCCATCGCCGGACCCAGCTCGAGGCCTGGGACCTCGAGCTGGTCTTCCGGCGCATCGCCGCGCGCGCCGCCGCGCGCCGCGCCCTGGTATCGACCGCGCTCGCGCTGCTCGTCTTCGCGGTGGGCTCGACGGCCGCGCCTACAGTCGAGGCTTCCCAGCCCCTCTCCGCCGATGAAGCGAAGGCCTCGATCGAGACGATCCTCGCGGGAGAGGCGTTCCACGAGCCGGACACGGTCTCGATGCCGCGTTTCCTGCACGAGTGGGAGTGGGAGAGCGAGGACGAGGCCTCCGACCCGATGCCGGAGTGGCTCCAGGCGCTGCTCGAGGCGATCGCCCGCTTCGTCGCCGCGTTCGGTCAGGTGATGCTGATCGCCGCTGCACTCGCCGTCCTCGGCGGATTGATCCTCGGGATCGTCCGTGACGGGAAGTTCCGTCTCGCGTTGCCGTCGCCGGTCGCGCGACGCCGGCACGTTCCCGGCGAGCTCTTCGGTCTCGAGATCACGGAGGAGAGCCTGCCGGACGACGTGGCGGGCGAAGCGCTCTCGGCGGCACGGAACGGGCAGGCCCGCGAGGCGTTGGCGCTGCTCTACCGGGGGGCGCTCTCGCGCCTCACGCGGGTGCATGGCGCCGAGCTCTCCCGGGGCGTCACCGAACGCGAGTGTCTCGAGCTCGCGCGGCCGCTCCTACCGGCGCCCGCGACCGATTACTTCGCAAGGCTGACGCGGACCTGGCTGCGCTGTGCCTACGGACATCTCGATCCGGCGAACGAGGAGCTGGGCGGACTGTGCGAGGCGTGGCCTCGTTTCTTCGACGCGGATCGTCCGCTCGGGGAGGGGCCCGAATGAAGGGCACGACGATCTTCTGGGGCTTCGTCGGCGTGCTCTGCGTCGGAGCCTGCGTCTATCTCTGGCTCGGCGTGGAGTGGATCGAGGAGGAGATCGACCTCGGCTACTCCGCGGAGGCCCGGCGCAACGACTTCCTCGCCGCCGAGAGGTTCCTCGCGCGCCATCGGGTCGAGACGGAGACCACGACGGGGATGAAGCTCCTCGACGATCTGCCGCCGGTGGAAGAGGCGCTGCTGCTGTCGGCGCCGAGGGAGGCGCTCTCCGAGCGACGGCGTGACGCCCTCGTCGAATGGGTCGAGGACGGCGGACTCCTCCTGGTCGTCGCCCACTCGACGTACGACGACGTCGTCGAAGCGAGTCGGGATCCGCTGCTCGATGCCCTCGGCGTGTTCCTGCTTCCGCCCGAGCGCGGGGAAGCGGAGGCCGAGGACGGCGAGCTCGTCCTCGACGACGAGGCGGAAGCCACCCCGGACGACGAGGCGGAGCCCGAGGCGGTCGTGCTCGAGGACGAGGCGATCGCCGACGCGCCCGAGAACATCGTGGAGATGCTCGACGTCCTGCTCGGCATGGCGGGCTGCCGCGAAGGCGAGGCCTGGCTCGATCGCGTCGACGTCGGTGTCGAGGGGCGCGAAGCGGTCGTCGAGCTGTACGGCGCGAACACCCTCGCGGTTCGCGAGGATCGCCTCGCCGAGGCCTCCTTCTCCCGCAAGGAGCAGGTGCTCTCTTTGCCGGTGGGCGCGGGCCGGGTCGTCGCGATGACGTCGGTCGATCCCTTCCGGAATCCGCGCATCGCCTGCCAGGACCACGCCTGGCTCCTCTGGCACGTGTTCGCGGGGCGGCCGAAGGTCTGGATGCTCCACGATCCCGAGGTCCCTTCGATCTCCGATCTCGCGCTCGCGCGCTTCCCGCTGGTGAGCGGGGGCGGGGTCGCGATCATGCTGGCGGCTTGTCTCGCCTACTCGCTGCGCTTCGCACTGCCGGTGCGCGGATCGGCGGCGCCCCGTCGCGAACATCTCGAGCACGTCGAGGCGAGCGTGACCTTCCACTATCGAAAGGGCGGCTTCGCGCGCCTGTGGACGCGGCTGCGCGAGGACCTCGGCGTTCGTGCGCCCCGGGACGTCGAGAAATGGGGCGCACGCGCCGGGCTCGCGCCCGAGGCGGTCGCCGAGGCTTTGAAGGACGACGTACCGCGCGGTCGACGCGCCGTCGTCGAGAGGACGAGGTCGATGCTCCGGATGAGGAGGACTAAATGAGCGAGACGACGACACCCGCGACGACCGATGAGGTCGCGTGGGCCAGGCAGAAGATCGAGGCGATGCGCGATCAGATCGGACGGGCGGTAATCGGGCAGGGCGCGCTCGTGGACGAGATCCTGGTCGCCTTCGTGGCGGGAGGGCACGTCCTGATCGAGGGCGTTCCGGGGCTCGGTAAGACGCTCCTGGTGCGGAGCCTCGCGTCCTGCTTCGGCGGCGAGTTCGCGCGCGTGCAGTTCACGCCGGACCTCATGCCGAGCGACGTGACCGGCCACGCCTTCTTCGACGCCGCGACCCAACGCTTCACGATCCGCCGCGGGCCCGCCTTCACGAATCTGCTCCTCGCCGACGAGATCAACCGCTCGCCGGCGAAGACCCAGGCCGCGCTGCTCGAGGTCATGCAGGAAGGCCAGATCACGATCGAGGGGGAGGCGCACGCCACGCCGAGCCCCTTCATGGTCCTCGCGACCCAGAATCCGCTCGAGCAGGAAGGGACGTATCCGCTCCCGGAGTCGGAGCTCGATCGGTTCCTGATGAAGCTGCTCGTCGACTACCCCGATGCGGCGGCGGAGGAGGAGATGCTGCGGCTCGTGACCGAGGGGCGGACCGGGAACACCTTCGTGCTCGAAGGCCTCGAGCCGGTCGTCGAGGCGGAGGACGTGCTCCGCCTCCAACGGATCGCCTCACGCCTCGAGGTCGATCGCGAGGTCTACGCCTACGCCGTCCGCATCGCACGAGAGACGCGCCAACGGATCGGCATCGCCCAGGGTGCCGGGCCGCGCGCGACGATCTCGCTCCTGCGCGCGGCGAAGGCCCACGCGCTCCTCGAAGGAAACGGCTTCGTGACGCCCGACGACGTGAAGCGGGTCGCGCCGGCGGTACTGCGCCACCGCATCCAGCTGACGGCGGACCTCGAGATCGAAGGCGCACCGGCGGACGAGATCATCGCCGCCCTCCTCGAAGACGTGCCCGCCCCGCGGATCTGACGAGGATCGGCCGCGTGCGAACCACCCAGCGCAGACCGAGCCCTTCGGCCCTCGGAATCGGTGTCGTCCTGTGGAGCCTGGCCCTCGTCGTCGAAGGCGCCGGGCTCTACCAGGGCGAGCCTCTGGTGCTCGGCGTGGTCCCGGCGCGGACCTTCGTCCTGGCGATCGCGCTCCTCGTCGTCGCGGCGGGCCTCCTGGACCTCGCGCTGCTCCAGCGGGTCGAGTCCCCGGCGTTCCGACGGGCCTTGCCGCGGAGTCTGTCGCTCGAAGCGTGGAGCGACGTCGGCGTCGAGCTCCGCCTCCGGGGCTTCGCTGGCGCCGGCGTCGAGCTGATCGACGGCGTGCCGGATTCGGTGGAAGTCGAGGGCCTGCCGCTCGCCCTCGATCCCTCGCGCGGCGAGGTCCAGCGCGCGGTCTACCGCGTTCGCCCGCTCGCGCGCGGCGACGCGACCTTCGCGTCCGCGACCCTCCGCGCGCTCTCGCCGCTCGGCCTCTGGCGGTTCACGGCGACCCTCGGCGAGGCGGAGTCGATCCGCGTCTATCCGAATTTCGCGGCGACCACGCGCTTCGACGAGCTGGTCCAGGCCGCGCGCACCCGCGACGTCGGGATCAAGCGCCAACGGCTTCGCGGCGAGGGCCTCGAGTTCCACCAGCTGCGCGAGTACCGCGCCGGCGATTCGATCCGCCAGATCGACTGGAAGGCGACGAGCCGCAAGCGCGAGCTGATCAGCCGCGAGTACGAAGCCGAGCACGACCAACGGATCGTCTTCCTCCTCGATTGCAGCCGACGGATGCGCGCCAAGGACGGCGACCTCTCGCATTTCGATCACGGGCTGAACGCGATGATCCTGCTCGCCCACGTGGCGCTCAAGGGCGGAGACGCGGTCGGGCTGCTCAGCTTCGGCGAGGAACGGCGGTGGACGCCGCCGGCCAAGGGCGCCGCGACCGTGAGCCGGCTCCTCCATCGTGTCTACGACCTCGAACCGACGACCCTGGGCGTCGACTTCCGGGGGGCGGCGGAGGAGTTGGGTCGACGGCAGCGGAGGCGGTCGATGGTCGTCCTGCTGACGCATCTCCGCCCCGAAGACGAAGGGGACGTGCTGCCCGCGCTCGCGCTCCTGCGCCGCCGCCACTTCGTCCTCGTCGCGGACCTGCATCCGGTCGAGCTCGACGAGCGGTTGGCGCGGGATCCGGAGGGGCTCGAAGAGGCGTTCACCGCGCTGGGAGCCTGGGACGCACTCCTGGATCGCAAGGCGATGCACGAGCGGCTGCGGTCGGCAGGCGTGCGCACGCTCGACGTCTCGCCGTCGACGCTCGGCCCCGCGCTGGTAAGCCGCTATCTCGAAGCGAAGCGCGGGGGTGGGCTCTAGGGCCGGATCAGGGGGCGAGCAGCCGCCAGAGGCCGACGCCCGTGACCAGGATCCCGAGCACGATCACCATGAACCCCGATCCGCCGATCGCGCCCCAGGTGTAGACGCCGGCGCGCTCGTTCCGCGGGATGAGGTCGTGGTGGCTCGTCGGCGAGAGCCACCAGCGGTCCGGCAGTCGATCGGCGCGGACCAGCGACCGGTAGAGCATCCAGTGGTAGACGATCGCGGTCGGGATCCCGTACCCGAACCCGATCGCCGAGATCGCGACACCGCCCCAGACCATCGCCTCCGCGCCCGCGTTCGCCGCCCAGGCGAGGACGCTGAAGAGGATCACGATTCCGAGGCTGATGAGTGCTTCGAGCATGGTGGCTCCGAGAAGGACACCCTTGGCGTATCGGCCGTTCGGAGGAGGGACTCGAGCCTGGCACCCCGGTCAGGGGAGCGGTGGCGCTCATCGACGGCCCCGGTCAAGGGCGCCACCGCGTGCCTCCAGGGCTCCGAACGCAGAAACGCCGGAGAACCGAGGTCCTCCGGCGTTTCGAGCAAGCTCCGGGAGCCGTAGCGAGCCACCCCGATCACCGAGGTCGCCTTCCGACTCGACGCCTCGAGGGCGTCACGGCGCTGCTTTCAGTATCGATAGTGCTCCGGCTTGTACGGCCCGTCGACGTCCACGTCGAGGTACTCCGCCTGCTGCGGGGTCAGCCGCGTGAGCTTCACACCGAGCTTGTCGAGGTGGAGTCGCGCGACCTCCTCGTCGAGCTTCTTGGGCAGGACGTAGACCTTGTTCTCGTACTGGCCGCCGTTCTCCTGGAGCTCGATCTGGGCGAGCACCTGGTTGGTGAACGAGGCGGACATCACGAAGGACGGATGGCCCGTGGCGCAGCCCAGGTTGAGCAGCCGGCCCTCGGCGAGGACGAGCACGCTGTGGCCGTCGGGGAACTTCCACTCGTCGTACTGGGGCTTGATCTCGATCCGCTCGACGCCCGGGATCTTCTTCAAGCCAGCCATGTCGATCTCGTTGTCGAAGTGGCCGATGTTGCCGACGATCGCCTTGTCCTTCATCCGCGCCATGTGGTCGGCGGTGATGATGTCGAAGTTGCCCGTCGTGGTCACGAAGATGTCGGCGGTCTCGACGACGTCTTCGAGGGTGCTGACCTCGTAGCCCTGCATGGCCGCCTGCAGCGCACAGATCGGATCGATCTCCGTCACGATCACGCGGGCGCCCTGGCCGCGGAGCGACTCGGCAGAACCCTTCCCGACCTCACCGAAGCCAGCGACGACGGCCACCTTTCCACCGAGCATCACGTCGGTCGCCCGCATCAGGCCGTCCGGCAGCGAGTGGCGGCAGCCGTAGACGTTGTCGAACTTCGACTTCGTGACCGAGTCGTTGACGTTGATGGCGGGGAAGAGGAGCTGTCCGTTCTTCTCCATCTGATAGAGGCGGTTCACGCCGGTCGTCGTCTCCTCGGAGACGCCGCGGCAGGCCTCGGCCGTCCGCTTCCAGCGCGTCTTGTCCTTCTCGTTGATGCTCTTGAGCGTCTCGAGGATCACGCCCCATTCCTCGGAGTCGGTCTCCGGGTTGAACTCCGGATACTTCTCGGCGGTCTCGAACTCGAGGCCCTTGTGGATAAGCAGAGTCGCGTCACCACCGTCGTCGACGATCAGCTCCGGGCCGGAACCGTCGGGCCACTGGAGGGCGACGTCGGTGCACCACCAGTACTCCTCGAGGGTCTCGCCCTTCCAGGCGTAGACCGGGACGCCCTTGGGATCCTCGGGCGTGCCGTCGGGGCCGACGACGACCGCGGCGGCCGCGTGGTCCTGGGTCGAAAAGATGTTGCAAGACACCCAGCGCACGTCGGCGCCGAGGGCGGTCAGCGTCTCGATCAGGACGGCGGTCTGGATCGTCATGTGGAGCGAGCCCATGACGCGGACGCCATCGAGCGGCTTGCTCGCGCCGAAGCGCTCGCGCAGGGCCATCAGGCCCGGCATCTCGTGCTCGGCGAGCTCGATTTCCTTGCGGCCGAAGTCGCAGAGGGTCAGGTCGGCCACCTTGAAGGCCGGCGCGTCGGGGGAACTCGAAAGGGCCATCGGCTCGGATCTCCTGGTCCGGGCCCGGGATCGGGGCGGACCGGTCACGAGGCTACGGTCGATCGTGGCCTCGGTTGAATATCTGCATATGCGGATGAACGGTTATATAGCCCGCGGAGGGGGCCCCGCCCAGCCCGCCCCCGAGAAAAGATCGGCCGGAGGGCCCTGAGACACCGCGGAGCCTTCTGCGATCGCGTTCGCAAATCAGGCCGCCCGCCGCGCCTGACGGAGCGGACGTCGAGGAGGCGAGCGCGCTACCGCCGAGCCGGGCACTGAAGCGGCATCGGCGCGCGTCGAAGGGCCACCGCTCCCGGATCGGGACGGTCCGAGGGCGTCGGGGCGGCAGGACCCGGGTCGGCCGATGCCTGCTCGCGCCTTGCTACCGGAGGACGGCGGCGACGACGAAGGCGGCGCCAGCCAGCGAGACGAAGACCGCCCCGACCAGCCAGCGGAGGGTTTTCGTCTGCGAGACCACTGCGGTCTCGAGTCGGCGCTGCTGCTCGGAGACCTGGAGCAGCGACTCCTGCAGCTCGCCGAGGGTGCCGAGCTGCTCCTCGATGTCCCACAGCTGTGTCAAGCGCTGCTCGACGGCGTCGTTGCGGCTCACCAGCTCCGTGTGGCTGCGTTCGAGCTTGGCTTCCACGGAGACGAGCGCCTGCAACATCGGCTCGACGATCACCGTCTCGATCGACTTGGTGTCGATCGCGGGCGCGGGCGCGGGCGCTACGGCGCTCTTCGCTCGCTCGGCCAGGGTCGGTCGTTCGGGGGCGGTGGGAACCGGAGGCCGGGTCTGCGCATCGGGAGGGGCCACGTGGGTCTCCGTGTCCGGGGTGTGGGATCGGCGGCCGAGGGCGATTCGTCGCCAGAACGAAGGCCTCTGGGTCTGTGCCGCCTGATTTCGGGGGCCGCGGTCTCCGGGGAGCGCGACGCCGCGGGGCTCGGGCGGCCGGGCGGTCGTTTCGCTCGGACCCGTGCGAGGCGGGTTCGACGCTGTGGTCGAAGGTGTCGTCGAAGCCGAAGCGGTCGTGCCGCCCGAGGGCGCCGTCAAGGAGGTCGCGAGACCGGGCGTCGGTTCGGAGGAAGGCGTGGCGGGCGTCGCGGCCGGCGTGGACGCGCCTCCGTTCGACGTCAATCCGCCAGCGAGGGCCGCGCTGCTTCGCACGGAAGCCCCCTCCCGGGCCGTTCCGCCGGAAGCGCCCGGGTCGCGCGCATCGCTCGCGCGATCACGCAGGACCTGCGCCGTCGTCCCCTCCGACTCGCTCACGCCGAACTCCCTTCGCTTTCGCAGCGGGGTCGCGCCGGCGTCGTCGTCCGGAAGGACGAGCTCCACCGAGCGTTCGGAGATCTCCGCACCCCGCGGACTCGTTACGCTGTCCGCCATCAACCCCCCGAAAGCCTCTGCGCGGCAGCCCCATCATACAGCGAGATGCGCGACCGCGAACCGGCTCCACTGCTCCGTCGCTTCGCGTCCGACGATGCGCGAAGGACCTGCCTTCGCAGGCTCGTTCCGTAGGTGCCGGGGCGGGCCCGCTGGTTTCCGGGACGACCGTGGCTAGACTCCCGCGCCGTGAACCGATCCATCGACCTCGACGGCTGCGTGAATTTCCGGGATCTCGGGGGCTACCCGACCCGCGACGGCAAGACCCTGCGCTGGCGACGCCTGTTCCGAAGCGACGCGCTCCATGCGCTGACCGACCAGGACGTGCAGCGCCTTCGCGACGAGCTCGCGCTCTCGGACATCGTCGACCTCCGTTCGACCTACGAGCTGACGAACGAGGGCCGGGGCCCGCTCGAGCGGGAGCCGATCGAGTTCCATCACAACCCGCTCTTCGACGGCGATCCTTCCGCGGCGGACCAGCGCCGGGCGAACGAGATGTCCCTCGGTGAGCGCTACGTCGGGATGATGGAGCACGGGCACGCGAAGATCGTGAACGCGATCCGGCTGCTCGCCCGGGCAGAGGGCGGCGCGGTCTATCACTGCGCGGCGGGCAAGGATCGCACGGGCGTGATCTCGGCGATCGTGCTCGGCACCCTCGACGTCGACGACGAGCTGATCGTGGCGGACTACGCGCTCTCGGGCGAGCGGATCGACGAGATCATCGACCGGGTGATGAGTATGAAGGGCTACGCGGCGACCCTCGAAGAGATGCCCGAGGACACGCTCCATGCGCGGCCCGAGTCGATGGAGACGGTCCTCTCCCTCGTCGGCGAGCGCTGGGGCTCGATGGGCGACTATCTGCGTTCGGGCGGGCTCGCGGGCGACGACGTGGCGCGGCTTCGCGCCAAGTGTCTCGAGTAGCGACCGCGACGTCCGCCTAGCGGGGCGCGGCCTCGCCTTCGACGGCGAGGAGGCTCGCGATCCGGTCCGGGCCGAGGTCGTAGGCCTTGCCGCAGAAGTCGCAGACGACTTCCTGGGAGCCGCCGCTCGCGACCAGCTCCTCGAGCTCCGCGCGGTCGAGGAGGGCGAGGGTGCGCAGCGCGCGGTCGGCCGAGCAGGGGCAGTGGAAGCGGGGCGTCATCGTGTGCCGCTCGCGGGTTCCGAGCCCGATCATCAGGCGATCGACGAGGTCGCCGGGCTCGAGGGGCGAGCGGAGGAGCGTCGCCAGACCGGGGAGCCCCCGCACGTTCTCCTCGACGACGGTGAGATCCTCGTCGGAGGCTCCGGGCAACGCCTGGATCAGGAAGCCGCAGGCGGCGACGTCCGCCATGCCGGGTCCGAACGCGACGCCGAGCCCCATCGCCGAGGGCGTCTGCTCGCTCTCGGTCAGGTAGAGCGTGAGGTCGCCCGCGACCTCGCCGGAGACGAGCGGGACCGTCCCCGTGTAGGGCGAGCGCCAGCGCGGCCGATGTCGGACGACGTTGAGCGGTCCCTGACCGATCGAGCGGGCGATGTCCGGGCTGCCGTCGCGCAGGACCTGCGAGTGCTCCGGGTGCTGGACCGTCCCGCGGACCCGCGCCCGGGAATCGGCGATCGCCGTGAGCGAGCCGAGCGGGCCGTCGCCGCGGAACTGCAGCTGGACGGACTCGACGTTCGCCGCGTCGGCATCGTCCGCGGCGCTGCCGACGGCGATCAGCAGCGCGCCCATCATGGCGCGGCCGAGGGCGTCGCCCGCGGTCGGGGCAAAGCGACGGCGGCGCAGCGCCTCCGCGACGAGCTCGCTCGCGACCAGGGTCTTGATCGCGATCGTGCCCCCGAAGGAGATCGTGCGGACGAGCCGATCGGCGCCGGTATGGGGGGAGGCGACGAGTCGCGTCGAGTCGACGCGCGCGTCCGTGTTCTCGGGGGAGGCCATGCGCCGGACCATAGCGGCTCGCGTGGCCCGACCGCGGCGGCCTATCGCTCGCGGTCCCAGGTCTCGATCACGAAGGCGTGGGCGTGCCGGTCGTCGACGGCGTGGGGAGTCCGCTCGACGCAGGTCCACCGCGCTTCGTCGAGCTCGGGGAAGCGCGTGTCGCCCGCGGGCTCGGCGTCCACGACGGTACGGTAGACGCGATCCGCGATCGCGAGCCCTTCCCGGTAGATCGCTTCGCCTCCCGCGATGAAGCACTCACTCTCGCCAGAGGCGCGCGCCGCCTCGATCGCCGACGCGAGATCCGCGAAGAAGTCCACGCCTTCGACCGGTGCGTGCTCGCTTCGCGTGAGCACGAAGTTCGGCCGTCCGGGCAGCGCCCTGCCGATCGAGTCGAAGGTCTTCCGTCCGTAGATCAGGACGTGCCCCATCGTCGTCCGCCGAAAGAACTTCTGGTCCTCGGGCAGCCGCCAGGGAATCTCCCCTTCGTTCCCGATCACGCCATTCCGCGCCACGGCCACGATCATCGAAACGCGCACGGCTCGACCTCCTGAAGGCGCTCTCGACCCTTCCCGCTCTGCGTCGCCATCGGGGCAGGGCGCCACGCAGGCGTCATGGCGCCCCCCGGTCGCACGTCAAACCGCGATCGGCGCCGAGATCTTCGGATGCGGGTCGTAGCCTTCGAGCTTGAAGTCCTCGTAGGTGAAGGCGAAGAGATCCTTCACGGCGGGATTCAGGGTCATCGTCGGCAGCGGCCGCGGCTCCCGTGAGAGCTGCTCGCGCACCTGCTCGAAGTGGTTCTTGTAGATGTGGGTGTCGCCGAGCGAGATCACGAGCTCGCCGGGAACGAGATCCGTCACCTGGGCCATCATCATCGTGAGCAGCGCGTAGCTGGCGATGTTGAAGGGCAGTCCGAGGAAGACGTCGCAGCTCCGCATCGTCATCATGCAGTGGAGCTTCTCGCGCTGGACGTTGAACTGGAAGAGCAGATGACAGGGCGGGAGCTTCATCGCGCCGAGCTCGCCGACGTTCCAGGCGGAGAGGATCAGGCGTCGGGAGTCGGGATTCGTCCGGATCTGCTCGACCAGGTCGGCGAGCTGGTCGATCTCGACCGGCTCCGCCGAGTCGGCGCCTTCCGGCGCCGCAGCGCGCCAGCGTCGCCACTGCGCGCCATAGACCGGACCGAGCGAGCCGTCCTCGTCGGCCCATTCGTCCCAGATCGTCACGCCGTTCTCGCGCAGCGTGTCGTTGTTCGTGTCGCCGGCCACGAACCAGAGCAGCTCGTGGATGATGCTCTTCGTGTGGACCTTCTTCGTCGTGATCAGCGGGAAGCCACCGCCTTCCGCGGGGGAACGAGCGGGATCGAGATCGAAGCGCAGCTGGCGTCCGAAGACGGCGCGCGTGCCGGTTCCCGTCCGGTCTTCCTTGTCGACGCCGTTCTCCATGATGTCGCGGAGGAGATCGAGGTAGCTCTGCATGTCGGTCGGACTCGAATCGACGGGGTGGCTTCTGGGGGGAGGCCCAGAGTAGCGATCGCCGCCGTCGGGCTCACCCTTCGAGGGCTTCTTCGATGAAGTAGTTGAAGTGCTCGCTCTCCTCGCCGTGGAGGAGCTCGTAGGCGTGCGCGGGGCTCTTCGAGTCGAAGAGCTGCTCCTGGAAGGCGGGGTCGGAGCCGACGGTCCGGGCGAGGGCGGCCAGGACCTGGAGGTGCCGGTCTCGCTCGTCGGGGGAGGTGCCGAGCAGGACCATGCAGTGGACCGGTCGTCCGTCCGGCGTCTCGAAGGCCAGTCCCTCCCGGGAGAGCGCCATCACGCCGACCATCGGCTCGCCCTCGGGCAGGATGCCGTGGGGGACTGCCAGGCCGCCGCCGAGACAGGTCGAGCCCTGGGCCTCGCGGTCCAGGACGCTCGCGAGCAGGGCCTCGCGGTCGACGTTGCGGAGGCCCGTGCTCCGCAGGAGATGGTCGACGAGGCGCCCGATCGCCTGCTCCTTCGACGGGGACCGGAACTCGGTGAGGATCTGCTCCTCCTGGAGGAAATCGATCAGCCGGAGCCTGTCCTTGCCCACCTCGCCGGCGCGCTCGAGGGCCATCCGGGTCAGGACCGGCCCGACGATCTCGTTGATGGTCACGACCGAGAGGACGACCGCGGCGAAGAGGCCCGCGACGCCGGCGAAGCGCGCGTCGTCCTGGATCAGGAGGACGAGGCCCACGGCGACGCCGGCCTGGGGGACGAGGGCGAGACCGAGGTTGCGGCGCACGCGGTCGGTCGCCTGCGCGGCGCGAAGCGCGAGATCCGCCGACAGCAGCTTGCCGGCGAACCGCGCCGCGAAATAGAGGGCGACGAGGAGTCCCGCGCGCTCGAGGTGCTCGAAGGAGAGATGCATCCCGGCCAGCGTGAAGAAGACGGTCAGGATCGCCGGCTCGAAGTTGTCGAAGACGCTGTCGACGAGATGGCTGCGGCTGCGGGCGATGTTCGTCTGGACGGCGCCCAGGGTCAGGCAGGCGAGCATCGGAGAGACCCCGACGCTCGTGGCGACGCCGCTGGTGAGCACCAGCGCGACGACGGCGCTGGTCGCCAGGCGCTCGGGGCCGAGGGCGATCCGGGTCACACGGTCGAGGGCGAGGGCGGCGAGCGCGCCGAGCAGGACGGGCACGACGAGCTGGGCGACGAAGCCGCTCCGGTCGACCAGGGCATCGGCCCCGAGCGAGAAATGCGTCCCGATCAGCGCGCGGCAGACCTCGAAGACCACGATGCAGGCGGTGTTGTTGAGCGCGACGCTCGCGATCAGCGTCTTGACGAACACGCCCTTCGATCGGGTCTCGCGAACCAGGGCGACGATCGTCGCGGGGGCGGTCGCGATCGAGACCGCGCCGAAGAGCAGCGCGAGCTCGAAGCTCGCGCCGCCGATCGCATAACACGCCCCGAACACGAGGAGCGGGGTGATCGTCGACTCGGCCAGGATCAGGTAGAAGAGGCGGCGGACCGCGTTCGAGAGCCGGCCGACGTGGAGGTGGGCGCCGACGGTGACCGCGATCAGGCCGAGGGCGACCTCGGTCATCGGCTCGAGGCCCGCCATCGAAGCGTCCGAGAAGAGGTCGAAGCCCGCGTGCCCGAGCAGGACGCCGCCCAGGATCTGACCGGTGATTCCGGGCAGGCGGGCGCGGCGGGCCAGGGCCCCGGCCGCGCTCCCCGCGAGCAGGACGATCGCCAGGAGCAGGAGCGGTCCCGCGTCGCGCAGGGATTCGAGGGCGGTGGACATGCCGCGCCGAGGATACACCGCTCGGCGCCGCGGCGGTCAGACCGCGGGCGTCACCGCGAGCGTGATCAGGGAGTGGCACCGCCGACGAGGTTGCTGAGCACCTCGAAGCCGCCCGTATAGGTGCCGATCAGACTGCCGACCGTCGTGAGCACGAAGACCAGGAAGATCCGCATCAGGCGACTCTGCCACCAGCGCTTCGGGACCGCGAGATCGTCGCCCACGGTGCCGAAGTCGGAGACGCGGGGCGGGGCGGCCCAGAGCTGGGCGAACGCGGCGACGTAGCCGGCGCCGATCAGGGGCGTCAGGCTCGTGAAGGGCGCGGCGAAGGCCGCGACTGCGATCGTCGCGGGATGGCCGAGGGCGATGATGGCGCCGAGGCCGGCGGGGATCGCGTTGGCCAGGAACCAGATCATCGCGTTCTCGCCCGCGGCGGCCGCACCCTGGGTCCAACCGATCGCCGCGATGGACGCGACGATCACGAGCGGGATCGCCCAGCCGACGACCTTCCAGATCCCGCTGGCCTCCGGGATCTCGCTGATCGCGTCGAGGTCGGTGCGTTCGTCCTCGAGCAGTCGGCCCTTCATGCCCTCGACGTGCCCGGCACCGACGACCGCGACGATCCGATCGCCCTCGGTCTCCAGGATCTCGTGGGCGAGGTAGGCGTCGCGCTCGTCGATCAGCACCCGCTTCAGGTCGGGCATCAGGCGGCCGAGCTCGTTCATCACCTCGCTGACGACGTCCTGCTCGCGGATACGCGCGAGCTCCTCCTCCGAGATCTCGGTGTCCTCGAAGAGGGACCCGACGAGCTCGGTCAGCAGGCGCAGTCGCTGTCCCCAGCCGAGGCTCTGCCAGGCGCGGCGCAGGGTGATGCGCACGTCCCGATCGCAGAGCGAGATCGGAATGTCGTGATCCTTGGCGGCGCGGGCCGCCTCCATCAGCTCGCTGCCCGGCGTCACGCCCAGCTTCAGGCCGAGGCGGCGCTGGTACGAAGCGAGGATCAGGTTCAGCATCAGCGTCGCGAGCTGCTTGTTCTTCAGGACCTCGCGGAGGTCCTGCTCCTGGAACTTCTTCTCCTGGGAGAGCGCCTCGTAGCGGCCTTCGTCGAGCTCGATGCAGACGGCGTCCGGCTTCTCCCGCTCGATCACCTCGCGGACGAGGTCGACCGAGCGCTGGGAGACGTGGGCGGTCCCGACCAGGTAGAGCGTGCGCCCACCGACCTCGACGACGTGGACGTCGGATTCGTCCGCGATGGAGGGGTCGGGCTTCGGTTCGTCGCTCATTCGGGTGCGGCTCCGGGGGAGGCTTCTGGCAAGAGGGCCCAGAGAATGCGCCGAGGGCGTTGCCGGGGCAAGCGCTCTCATCGGCCGATCGTTCCGCGAGGTGTAGAGCGGCGCATCCAGTCAGCGGGGGAGCGCGGCGTGGCGTTCCTCGCCCCCTCTGGCCGGCCGTCCCGACCCGAGCGGGCGGGTCGCGGCTCAGGCCGCTCGGGCGCGGCGCATCCACACGAATCGCGCGCCGAGCAGTCCCGCGAGGAGCGCCCCGTGGACGATCGCGGGCCGGTAGTCCGCCTTCACCAGCCAGAAATGATGGAGGACGGCGAGGGCGCCCGCGGCGTAGACGGCCCGGTGGAGCGAGACCCAACGGGCGCCGAGACGCTTGATCGAGCTCCGGGTGCTCGTGACGGCGAGGGCCAGCAGGATCGCGAACGCGGCCATGCCGGCGGTCACGTAGGGGCGCTCGAGCACGTCCGCCAGGATCGCCTCGAGGTCGAGGCCCAGATCGAAGATCGACCAGGTCGCCAGGTGCGCCGCCGCGTAGCCGAAGGCGGCGAGGCCGAGGGTGCGTCGCAGGGGCTGGGCCCACTGCCAGCCGAGGAAGCGTCGCGCGGGCGTGACCGCGAGCGAGAGCAGCAGGAAGCGCAGCGCCCACTCTCCGGTCACGTGCGTGAGGTCCTCGACGGGATTCGGACCAGGGCCCTCGGTCGCGAAGCGGAGGCCGAGGCCGAGGGCGGGCAGGAGCGTCACGACGATCGTGATCGCCTGGAGTCGGAAGCGAGTCATCGTCGCGAAGGCTCCGTCTTCGGCCTCAGAAGAAGCGCCGGAGGTCCATGCCGGTGTAGAGCGAGGCGACCTGTTCGCCGTAGCCGTTGAAGGGTAGCGTCGGCTGCTTGCGGAAGTTGCCGAGCCGCCGCTCCCGGGCCTGGCTCCACCGCGGATGCGAGACCTCCGGGTTCACGTTCGCATAGAAGCCGTATTCGGACGGCTGAAGCATGTTCCAGCTCGTCGGCGGCTGTCTCTCCGTCAACGTGATCCGCACGATCGACTTGATGCTCTTGAAGCCGTACTTCCACGGCACGACGAGTCGGATCGGCGCACCGTTCTGGTTCGGCAGCACCCGTCCGTACATGCCGACCGCCAGGATCGAGAGCGGGTTCATCGCCTCGTCCAGGCGCAGCCCCTCCCGGTAGGGCCAGTCGATCACGCGGCGCCGCTGACCCGGCATCTGCTCGACGTCGACGAGGGTCTCGAACGCGACGTATTTCGCCTTGCGGGTCGGCTCGAAGCGCCGAAGCAGATCGCCCAGGGAGAGGCCGACCCAGGGGACGACCATCGACCAGGCCTCGACGCACCGGAATCGGTAGATCCGCTCTTCGAGGACCGCAGGCGCGATCAGCTCCTCGAGGCCGACGCGGCCGGGCTTGCCGACCTCGCCGTCGATCACGACGGACCAGGGCTCCGGCCGAAGCGTATGCGCGTTCTTCCGCGGGTCGCGCTTCCCCGTTCCGAACTCGTAGAAGTTGTTGTAGGTCGTCGCGTCCTCGAAGCTCGAGACCGGGTCCTCGGCGCGGTAGGCGGGGTTCTCCGGGGACGCGAAGTCGAGGGCCCGAAGGCCGGACGTGTCGGGTCGAACCGGCTCCGCGTCGGCTTCCTCGGCGGCGGGGCAACCGGCGAGGGCCGCCCCGAGCGCGGCGGTGGTACCGAGGCGCAGGATCTCCCGACGATTCAGGAAGACCGCCTCGTCCGTGATCTCCGAGCTGGGGAGGGAGGGGAGGTCCTTTTTGCGCACGTTCGCTTCTCCTCGGCTGCCGGCGGTCTGCCGGGTCGCGGTGGCCCCATGGGGCGGGGCGGCGTCGGTTTCGATGCTTCGAAGGATGATTCGTTCGAGGGGGCGTCGGGGTTACAGCTTATCTTCCGCGGGGACGATGCGTTCGGTGATCCATGACCCCGCGCAGCATGGCTGTGCCCCGGGGCGGCGGCGGGCCTGTCCGCCGTCCGCGCCGGAAGCGAGGAAGACCCGTGTCCCAGATCCCGTCCACGAACCGCAACCGCGCGCGCCGCACCCTCGTCACCACCCTGCTGCTCGCGCTGGCGATCGCGCTCGTCGTGCCTTCGGCCGCTTCCGCGCGCGATTCCGCGGCGCGCAAGTTCGGCCGAGGCGTCTCGAACATGACGCTCGGCGTCCTCGCGATTCCGGGCCAGATCATGGACACGACCCAGGACTCCGGGCCCTTCGTCGGAGCGACCTGGGGCTTCGTGAAAGGCGTCGGCTACACGGTCGCGCACGAGGTCGTCGGGGTCTTCGAGTTCTTCACCTGCCCCTTCGAGACCCCGCCCGGCTACAAGCCGATCCTGAAGCCCGAGTTTCCGTGGGAGTACTTCACGGAGCGCCGCGCCACGCGACGTTAGTCGTCGGGGACTTCGGGGGCATCGTCGCTTCTTCGACGGCCCGTCCCCCGCGTCCAGCCCGCCAGGGGCTTCGCGAAGGGGAGGAACCGCTCCTGGACCCGGTCGACGAGGCCGGGCGTGATCACGTCCTCGAAGTCGTCGAGGGTGAGCTCCAGGCGGATCAGACCTTCGTCGTGCTCGACGCCGGTCAGTCGCGTCTGCGGCGCCAGCCGCGGGAGCGGCAGGTAGGTCCGGAACAGCGTCGCCAGGCGATTGCGGATCCCCAGGAACTCCTGGTGCTTCGGCCGCAGCACGACCCAGCCCCGCGAGATCCGGACCTCCGTCTCGGCTCGGCCGATCGAGAAGCCCGCGACGTCCATCCGGAACTCGACCGACTCCTCGGCCAGGCGCAGGGCGAACGGAGCGCTCGCACGGTCGAGCCAGGCGTCGATCTGTCGCTGGTCGATGGTGAGGACGAGGCGAGGCCCCTCGACGACGAAGCGCGCCGGGATCCCCGGGACGAACTGGAATCGCCTGGCCTCGAGGACGAGGCGCTCGACCGGGAGCGCGAGGACGGCCATGCCGGCGAGCTCGAGCCGGGCGTCCTCGAAGTGTCCCCGTGCGCTGTCCGCGAGGGCGCCGCTCCAGCTGACCCGGGCGGGCATCTCGAGGAAGGCACTGATCACCTGGTCGATGGCATCGGAGCGCATGGTCGCTTCCCGTTCGCCTACCGCGCCACGGCCGCACTCGCGTCGAGCGCGGCGAAGGCGGCGGCGGCCCGCTCGGCCAGGGACTCGCGTTCCGCGGGGCGCAGGCGGGGGTTGTCGCGAACCGTCTCTTCGATCCGCGCGACGTCGAGGGAGACGAGGGCGTAGGTCTCCCCGCTCTCCGCGCGCCAGACCTCTTCGAGCTGGACCCCGCGCATCGACGTGCTCGAGAGCTGATGGACGATGGTGTCGAGCTCACCGTCCTCGCCGCCGCGGTCGACGAGGCGGACGAGGCTCTCGATCGTGACCTCGAGACTGCGCGCGATCTCCGCGCGGCCCCGGGCGATCGCGGTCTCGCGGGCGGCGACACGGTTGCGGTGGGCGGGGGCGGAGCCCACGCCGCAGACGATGCGCCGCGCGCGTTCCGGGTCCGCCCAGTGGGCGCGGCAGCTCGCGACGAGCCAGGCCGGCGCCTCTTCGAGGGAGGCGGACCTCGGCGCCGGGGTCGCGTAGGGAGAGGAGGGCGCCGACGCCGAGGCGCACCCGAAGGCCGACGCGAGGACGAGTCCGACCCCGAGCACGATCGCTCGCTCGGCTCCCAGACGAATCCCCATGCGTTCTTTCCTTCCTTCACCCGCGCAGGCGTTCGCCGTGCGTGCGGTCTCCTGCGCCACCGCCGGAACCTAACCAGCGTCCCGTGCAACTGCATCGAAGCCCTCGCGCCTCGGCCGGCGCGAGCCGGCGCGGACCCGATCGGCCGTTGACCCCGGGGGTCCGAAGAAGGATCATCCGGGCGGATCACCGTTTCCGAGACGCCACAGAGGATAGGGGGAGATCCCATGCTTCGCGTTCCGTTCCCGAAGGCGTCTACCGCGCCCCGCCCGCAGACCCTGCTCCACGTGGGACTTCTCGTCCTGCTCGGACTCGCCATCGGCTGCGGCGGCACGACCGTGAAGCGGACGGCGGTCGAGGAGGAGATCGACCTCTCCGGACTCTGGAACGACGTCGACAGCCAGCGGGTCTCGGAAGAGATGATCAACGACTCGCTGTCCCGCTACTGGATCGAGGACTGGCGCGATCGGACGGGAAGCAAGCCGACCGTGATCGTCGGGGCCGTCCGCAACAAGTCGAGCGAGCACATCAACACGCGGACCTTCGTGAAGGACCTCGAGCGCGCGTTCGTGAACTCCGGTCGCGTACGCGTCGTGGCCGACAGCGGCGAGCGCGAGGGGCTTCGTGAAGAGCGCCTGGATCAGCTGCGCAACGCCACGATCGAGACCGCGAAGAGCATGGGCAAGGAGATCGGCGCCGACTTCATGCTGATCGGCGGGATCAACACGATCATCGATGCCGCCGGGAACAAGCAGGTCCGCTTCTACCAGGTCGAGCTCGAGCTGATCGCCCTCGAGACGAACGAGAAGGTCTGGATCGGCCAGAAGAAGCTCAAGAAGCTGGTGACGAACCCGAAGTATCGCCTCTAGGCGCTTCCTGCCGCTCCCCCCGATCGCAGGATCGCGTCCATGAATCGTCGCTCGCTCCGCCCGCTCCTCCTCTGCATCCTGGTCAGCGCTGCCCTCGGTTGTGCATCGACCGGGCGCGTCCAGCAGGAGCTGGAAGCGCAGATGAAGCTGGGCGACTACCCGACGGCGATCCAGACCGTCGAGCAGGAGCGCGAGGGGGCCTACAAGGGCAAGAATCGCCTGCTCTACTTCCTGGAGCGGGGGATGCTCCTCCATCTCTCCGGGCAGTATGCGGAGAGCAACGCCGCCTTCGAGACCGCCAAGCAGATCGGCAACGATCTCTACGCCGCGAGCGTCTCCGGGACCGGTCTGTCGCTCATGACGAACGACTACGCCCTCGACTACGCGGGCGAGAACTTCGAGCGCACGCTGATCCATCTCTTCTCGGCGCTCAACTACGAGCAGCTCGGAGAGATCGACTCCGCGCTGGTCGAGATTCGTCAGGTCGGGGACTACCTGCGCAAGCTGCAGGTCGACTCGACGAACGACAACGTCTACCAGGAAGACGCCTTCGCGCGGTATCTCGGAGCGCTCTTCTACGAGCTCGGGGGCGAGTACGACGCGGCCCTCGTCGACTACAAGAAGGCGCTCGACGCCTACGAAACCTACGCCCGGGCCTTCGCGGTTCCGCGTCCCCCTTCGCTCTTCGCCAACGCGGAACGGGTCGCGGGGCGCCTCGGGCGCTGGGCCCGGGACGACCTCCGCGCGAAGGGGAGCAACGGCGTCGCGCGCGAGATCCCGTCGGGCCACGGCGAGATCGTGATCCTCCACTACAACGGTCTCGCGCCGGTCAAGGATCAGGAGACCATCGTCCTGCCCTTCAACGAGGCCTGGGCGCTGGTCCTCGCGCTCCAGCTGGTCGGAGACGACGACGCGCAGCGTCAAATCGCGCAGGCGACGAGCTACGTCTCGATGGTGTCCGGGGTCGACGTCGTCCCCGTCGCGTTCCCGAGATACGTCTCGCGGCCCTACGCGATCGCGACGATGGAACCTCGGCTGGCCGCGGCGACACTGATCACGGGACCCGAGCTGGTCGAGGACATCGGCGCCATCGCCGAGAAGGACCTCGCGGATCGCCGCGCGCGGATCTACGCGAAAGCGGTGGCGAGGGCGGCGATCAAGTTCGCGATCCAGAAGGGGGCCGAAGAGGCGGCGCGTCAGGCGTCGAACGGGGACCAGAATCAGGCGCTGCTCGTGGCGGGGACCCAGCTCCTCGGCACGATCGGTCGCTTCGCGACGGAGCAGGCGGACAAGCGCGTCTGGTCGACGCTGCCGGACGAGATCTGGATGACGTCGATGATCGTGCCGTCGGGTCGACACGATCTCGAGGTCGACTTCCTGACGGCCCAGTCCATGCTGGTCGAATCCCGGAGCGTTCCGGGGATCGAGGTGCCCGCCGGCGGCCGACGTTTCGTGATCCTTCGGACGGTGAAATGAAGAAGACGATGCTGACTCGATTCGTGTGGGGAGCCGCGCTCCTCTTTCTGTTCACCGCGGTGGGCTGCGCCGGGATGGGCGGGACGCCAGGCTGGGTGAACGGAGAACGGCCTGCCGAGTATCCCGAGCGCCAGTACGTCGCCGCGATCGGCGTCGGCGAGAACCTGTCGGCGGCGCAGATCGCCGCGAAGGGCGAGCTCAGCCGCGTCTTCTCTGCGAAGCTCGCCTCGGAGATCGAGCTGATCGACCGCGAGAACGTGGTCGACGGCGTCGCGAGCGCCAGCTCGGACCTGCTCGACACGACGCGCATCACGACGGACCTCGAGCTCCAGGGCGCCGAGGTCCCGCTCCACTGGCGGGATCCGCGCAGCGGCGAGATCTGGGCCTACGCGGTCCTCGAGCGAAACAAGGAATGCCTGCGGATCCGCAGCGAGGGCCGGGACCTGTTGACGGAGCTCGACAGCCACGTAGGCGTCGCGCGAAGCGATCCGAATCCGCTGGTGGCGATCCGGGCCTCGGTCGACGCCGTGCGCGTGGGTGCCGCGCTCGACGGGCTCCAGGCGCGAAGCCGGGTCCTCGGAACCCAGTGCGCCCCCGCCCGCTCGCTCTCGACCGGCCAGCTCAAGGGAGAGGCCGCCGAGCGACTCGCCGCGCTCTCCTTCGTGGTCCGGACCGCCGACGTCGATCCGCGCTCGGGCCGCGCGACCGCCGAGCTTCCCCAGCTTCGCGAGCAGATCGCCGGCAATCTGAGCCGCCTCGGCTTCCAGGTCGGGCCCGCATCGGGTGCGCGGGTGATCCCGGTCAACGCGCGGCTCCGACTCTCGCGGGTCGAGCGCAGGACCGACTGGGTCGAGTACCGCTACGAGGGCTCCGCCGAGGTGATGAGCCCGGTGGCCGGCGATCCGGCGACGATCATCGTCGAGACCTCCGGCGCCGAGAGCCATCCGGAGCCGTCGAGCGCCCGCCTGCGCGCGCGCCGAGCGGGAGAGCGGGATCTCGCACACCAGCTCGATCAGCGGATCAAGGCGTTCCTGGAAGAGAACGCGGCGGAGTGAGACCTCCAGGCGGGGTGGGGCTTCCGCCCTCCGCGACGCGCGGGCGCCCGGCAGACGATTCGGAACCCGGCCCGCGTCGCCGGGCACTCCCCGTCGACCATGTGAATCCGGCCGGACAGGGGCGGAGGCACCGGTCGAAGAGGCCACGAGCGGTCCGGATCGACCGCGCAGCCGGCGCGACCCCGCGAGGGCCGTGCGTCCGACAAGCGGGGGAGCTATCTCCCGGACGACCCGAAGAGGCGAGCGGGCCCGCGCCCGGCGCGAGACCTGCCGGCCTGTGAATCGCAGGCCCGAGCGAGTGAGCAAGAGAGGTGAGTGATGGGGATCGAAACTGGGAGCCGGAACGGAGCGCTTCGGATGCGCCGCCTGCGGGTCTGGGCCGCGGTGCTCGCATCGACACTCCTCGTGTTCGCCACGTCCGCCCAGGCCTTCTCGGCGGCCGAGGTCTACCGCGAGGCGGCGAGCTCGGTGGTGCTGATCTTCGGCTTCGAGGACAACGGCGCCGGGAGCTCCGGGACCGGCTCGATCCTGACGCCGGATGGGCTCGTGCTGACCAACAACCACGTGATCGCCCGGGGCGAGAGCGGGAAGCTCTACTCGAACCTGGTCGTCTACTTCAAGCCGAGCCCGATCTCCGGGGACAACACGAAGGATCTGAAGACGCCCTACCTGGTCGACGTCGTCGCCCGGGATGCGGGCCTCGATCTGGCGCTGCTGCGGGTCAAGAATCCGCCGCCGGGCCTGCGCCCGCTGCCGATCGGTGACTCGGAAGAGGTCGACATCGGCGAGGACGTCGCGGCGATCGGTCATCCCGGCGGCGGCGGCCTCTGGACGCTCACCACGGGCACCGTCTCGAGCAAGCGCCGTGATCAGAAGCGCGACATCTTCCAGACGGACACCGCGATCAACCCCGGCAACTCCGGCGGCCCGCTCCTCGACGAGTACGCGCGGCTGGTCGGTGTGAACACCTTCGTGCGCCGCGTCAACGAGCAGGGACTTCCGCTCGAGGGCCTCAACTACTCGCTGCGCAGCTCCCTGGCGGTGGCCTGGGTGAATCGCCAGGACGCTGGCCGCGTCGGCGCCGTCTCCCGCGCTTCGGCCCAGGCGATCGCCCCGGCCCCCGCGCCGAGTCCCGAGAACGCCCCGCGTGCCGAGCCGGCGCCGAGTCCCGAGAACGCCCCGCTTGCCGAGCCGGCGCCGAGTCCCGAGCCCGCCCCGCTTGCCGAGCCGGCGCCGAGTCCCGAGCCCGCCCCGCGTGCGGAGCCGGCGCCGGAGTCCTCGCCCGAGCCCCGCGAAGACGTCGCGCCGTCGCGCATGCTCGGTGACGAACCCGCTCCGACCCCGTCCCCAAGTCGCGCCGAGCCCGTGCCGCCCCCGCCGCCGGTCGAGCCCGAGGCGCGCGAGTTCGTCGGGCCCGACGGGACGCGGATGTACGGCGTGCCGAATCTCGAGAACGATCTGAACGAGTCGCTCATGCAGGTGCGCGAGGCGTACGCGGAGCTGACGAAGCGCCGCGATCAGTCGATCGACGAGATGGAGAAGCTCTTCGACGACTACGACAACTTCTAGCGGACGCCCGGCAGGTCGAGGCCGATGGCCAACTTGCTGCCCCGTGCGCAGGCGCCGTATCCGGCGCTGACGGAAGTCCAGCGCGCCCGCGTCGCCGAGCGGGCGGGCTCTGCGTTGGAGGTGCCGTGGGCGCGTCTCCAACCGGCCTGCGCGGACGTGGGGCACGCCCTCGCGGGCGAGCTCGACGAGTTCGACGAGGCGCCGTCTCCCGCGCTGGCAGAGGCGCTCCTGACGGAGATCGACACCCTGCGGGAGTCGGTCCCCGGTCGCGTCACCGCCGAGGCGAAGGCCGACGCCGGGCTCCGGCTGCTGCTCTACCGCCCCGGGCGGTCCCTCCGGAGCGGCGAGGCGGAAGCCGCGAGCCGCGGCTTCTTCGACGTCGCGGATCGGCCGCCTCTGCTCCTATGGCTCGAGGCGGTCGCGCGGCCGCGGGCCGAGGGATCGGACGAGATCGAGGTCGGCCTGCTCTGCGGAGTTCCCGCGGACGCGACCCTCGCGGCTGAGGAAGGCGTCCGTGCCTGCGGGACCGGATCGCTCGTCTGGCTGGACGACGCGCCGGGGGAGATCGCGGCACGACTGCCGAAGCGCGTGAACGGCGGAGAACCCTCGGAGGTTCCCTGATCGTCCCGTCTTCGAGGTCCCGCGAGAGGCGAGCTGCCGAGGCGTTCGCGAACCGTTCGGATTCGCCCTAGAGCACCCGCATCGGCTGCGATCCCAGCGCCTGGATCCGCACGCGGCGATCGTCGTCGTAGATCATCACCTGCTGCATGCCCTTGGCGCGCAGGCGATCGACGATCTCCCCGGCGATCGCTTCCCGTTCGTCGGCGGGCAGCGCGATCCAGGCCTCGTCCAGCTCGCCGACGAAGGAGCGGCCCGTTCCCGCCGCATCGCGCCGCCCGGACTCCAGGTAGGGCGAGACCGCGGCGAGCTGATCGTGTCCCAGGCGATCGAGATCCCCATCCCGTTCGAGGAAGAGCCAGACGCCGACCACGATCGTCGCGGCGAGGCACAACTCTCGACCGAGGCGCGCCCGCGGGGCGTTTGCCAGCCCGCGGCCCCGTCGCTCGGACGGTGCGCCGTCCGAGAGGAGGGCTTCGCGCACCAGATCGCGTGCGTTCTCTCGGGACGCCTCCGACTCACGGCGAGCTTCGGTGCTTCGCGGCGCGGCCGCGTGCGGCCGGTCCTTCCGTCGCTCCGCTCGTTCCTCGCGGAGATGCTCGGCCAGGGGCTCGAGCAGGAACTTGTTCTTCAGCTCCGAGAGGGCGCAGGCGGCCTTGTAGGCGTCGGCCGCGATGTTGCGGTTGATCTCGGTCTGGAAGATCCCGCCGAGCTCGTCGACCCAGGGGCCCGTGAGCTGGTCCGGCGGTAGGCCGGCGGCCTGCAGGTCGACCCCGAGGACCGCGACCGATCGACAGAGGAGCCCGATCAGGACGGCGGTTCCGAGCGGGTCGTCCGAGGTTCCGACGGTCCCGCTCTCCAGGGCACTTCGCTCTCTTGCGGCCAGATAGTCGAGGTCGAGCGCCCAGGCGATGCGGTCGATCGGATCGGGGGCGGGCGCCTCTTCCGCGAGGCGGCGGCGGACGGCAGCGGCCAGCGCGCGAAGCGGATCGGACGCGAAGACCGAGATGACCTCCGCGTTCGGCGGCGCCTCGTCGCTGCTTCCGACCTCGCCCCAGTCCGCCGAGTCCAGCAGCTCCTCTTCCACTCGCACGAGCAGCGCGGCGTTGTAGGTGACGATCGCGCGCAGCACTCGGGGCGCGAAGTAGAGCCGGCCGAGCTCGGTCTTGCGCTGGCGCAGCGTGCGGAGACGGAGCTCCTCGCGAAGCTCCTCCGCGTCGAGGTTGGCGGCGGCGAAGAACTCACCCTCGATCTCGGCGAGGCGCGGATCGTCCGGGGCGTCGTGCGCGGCGCAGAGGTTCGAGAGCCGCTCCGTCAGGGTGACGGGGTCGAAGCGGACGGATCCGCGTTCGGCGCCCTGGGTACAGAGCAGCGTCACCAGGTAGTCGACGGCGCCGATGCGCTCATCGAGGCCGACGTCGCCCGCTGGACTGCGCGCGATCAGGACGTCGAGGAGGTCGAGGAGGCCGGCGCGATCCTCGTCGCGTGCGCAGGGAAGTGCCGATCGCAGCTGGGCCACGGGCAGCTGGGTCGCGACGTGGCGGATCGACGTCTCGAACTCGGCGAGCAGTTTGTCGATGCCGGCGAGGCCGGACGGAGAGACGTCGCTGTGGGATTCGGCGATCGTGGAGAGGTGTCCGGTCAGCGCGCGCCCCGTGGCGTCGATCTCATCTGCATCGTCGACGAGGCCGGCGGGGGCCAGGACGGCCCAGGCCGACCGCAGGCCGCGGAGGCGATCGAGTCGCGGGCCGAGGGGCTCGTCCTGGATCGGCTCCAGCGAGGGATTCGTCTCGGCGCTCATGCGGCTCCCCGGTCGGACGCACGCGGCCCGGCGCGTGCGGGCCCGTCCCTAGTAGACGGTTCGGCTCGCGATGCAGGAGCCGAGGACCTCGGGAGAGAGCATCGTGTGGGCGCAGCCGAGACCGCCGTCTACGAAGCTCCCGTCGCCCGCCGCCTTCTTGTAGCCCCAGATCTGGACGACCCCGTTCTCGTCCAGGTCGGCTGCGGCATCGGCGGTATAGCCGCTCGCGTCCGGGGCGACGGTGACGGCGTACGAGAAGTAGACGCGCCCTTCGGGCGACCATCCGAGCGCGGCGAAGTCGCTGCCGGCGACGTCGAAGGCAGCGGTGGTTGCGCCGGGGATCACCGCCGGCTCGGCGTCGGCGGCGAGGTACTCGCCGGTCTCCGCGAAGTTCGCTTCCTCCACCACGCGAATGGCGCCGAGATTGGTCTTCGCCTCGGTGGCTTTCGAGCGGAGTTGCTGCGATGCGAGCATCGGGATCGCGATGGCGGCGAGGATGCCCAGGATCGCGACGACGATCATCAGTTCGATCAGCGTGAAGCCGCGAAGGCGATTCGGTCGGGTGCTTCGATGGTTCATTACGAGAAGTCCATCGTCACGACCGACTCGCCGCTTGAGTGGGAAAGCGGACGGAGCCAGCCGATCCCGCGAAATGCCCTCCCACCGGAAACGGAGCGGCAGCGCGCGGGCAGCCGCCTGCGCGATCCGCCGCACCCGTTTCGCGCAGGAATCCGAGAGCCGGCGCATGACGCCGTCAGTCGGGCTTGCGCATCGTCGTCAGCGTCAGCGTGTGCTCGGCAACCTGCTTGAGTTCGCGGCGAGCGATGCCGCGCGTCCGGACGACCTGGTCCGCGCCGTCCGGGAGGACCGTATAACGCTCGCCGTCGATCGTCGTCGTGCGCGTGACCAGCATCGGCGGTCGCTCGCTCGAGGCCATCGCGTGGATCATCTCGACCCCGAACGGCGGCACGATCTCGAACGAGGCGGGGTATTCGACGAGCTGGTTCACCTTCTCCTCGTCGATGTACCACTCCTGGGTGATCGGGACGTGGTCCCCGCTCGTCAGGACGTAGATCAGCCGCACCCACGCGGGCTGATTGACGCGGACGTAGAGGGAGAGCGCCTCGCCCTCGTCGTAGACGAGACCGCGGCTCCCGCGATCGGTCCTGACTTCGATACGGAGGTCACCGGAGACGACGTCGCCGCCGGCCAGCTTGTCCGCGTCCTCGGCGAAGCGCTCGAAGTTCGCGGGCCGCGTCGCCAGGCCGGCTGGAACCGCCGAGCCGACCAGGACGACCTCGGCGCTCGCGAGCAGCCGCCCGGTCGCGGCTTCCTTGGCATTGACGCGCAGCTGGAAGTCCCGGGCCTCGGCTTCGCCCGTCGCGTCCTTCGCCTCCTGCTCCGCGTAGGTGCCCCGGACGACCACGGTGCCGGCGGCCGCGGCGCCCTCGGTGTCGCTCCGGCCGATCGCGGACTCGAGCGCGAGGGCCATCTCGCGGCCGAAGGGGCTCGAGACGTCGCGGCCACGGTAGAGGAGGGGAGCGACGACCAGACTCGCGCCCCGACCGATCCCCGCGTCGGCGAGCTGGACCGCGAGGGCGGCGGCGGCGCTCCGGATCGAGCGGGCATCTTCGTGCGGGATCGCGCGGATCCGCGTGCTGATCTTCGTCGCGTGCGCGGCGAGGGTCGGGCCGGCGTCGCCGCCGAGCAGTCCGCCGCGGGAGAGCGCGGCGGCGACGGCCTCGTGCTCGATGGCTTCGTCGAGAGAGCGGCGGCAGCCGCGGTAGGCCTCGAGGGCCTGCCGGGCGCGACCGGCCCGCTCTTCCGCCTGGGCGGCGTCCAGACAGCCGGCCGTCTCGGCGATCGCGCGGTCGCGCAGGCGCCTCCGCGCGACCGCGGCCGGTAGACGTTCGAGGACGGCGAGGGCGTAGACGCGCTTCCACTTGCGATGGGTCTCGAAGCGGATGCCGTCGAGGCGAATGTCGGAGGTCGCCCGGATCTGGCTGGTGAGCTCGTTCTCGACGCGCCCCTTCTTCTCGTGGAGGACGTCGACCACGTCCGCCTCGATCTGGACGGAGACCTGTCGGGCGAGGTCGGCGGCCGCCTGCTGCTTCGCGGCCTCGAGCGCGTCCTCGTTCTTGCCCGTCGTCTGCGCGAAGCCGACGAGGAAGCGCGCCGACGGGTAGTCCGCGGCGGCGCCGTTCTGTTCGACCCAGTCCGGCGTGGCGGCCGCGACGCGGGTGGCCTGCAGGAGGAGGGTGATGCCGGCGACGAGCGCGAGGCGGGCGGGAGCGCGGCGGGGCATGTGGGGAAATCCTCCGGGGAAGGGATGATCGGGAGTGCCGTTTCGGGCCGGCTGCGTTTCCGGTGAAAAAGCCTGGAACCGCGTGAAACCTAATCGAGTGGATACGCTACTTAATTGCAGCAGTCGGTGGAGAGGGCCGCAACGCGGTGATCCGCCGTCGTCCCGATCTTCTGGGGAGTCGAGGCGCGGGGCACGGCGAACCCGATGGACGCGCGAACGACGCGCCTGAAAAAGCGCCCGCCGGTTGCCCGATCGGGGCAGGAATCGCGCTTGCACAGACGAGACCCGACCCGTGTCGGGCCAGGGTGGCCGGGGTCGCGAGAGATGACCAGCAAGGATTGGAGGCACACGGAATGCGTGTCCAGAACCGAATGATTCGAAGTTTCCTCACCGTCGCGGCGCTGGCCGTCGTGGCCGTGACCGCGGGCTGCGGCAAGGACGTGTCGAGCCCCGACGAGCAGATCCCGAGCGAGTTCGCCGGCGCCCCCGACTGGGTGCTCTCCGGCTGCAGCGCCTACTGGGGCGACGACGGCGGCGCGCGCATCTGCGGCGTCGGCAACGCCAGGTTCACCGGCAACATGTCGATCACGCGGACCAAGGCGACGTCCCGCGCCCGCGCCGAGATCAGCCGGACCCTCGAGACGAAGGTCAAGAACATGGTCAAGGACTACCAGGAGCAGGTCACCGACGGCGAGACCGAGATGACCGCCGAGCAGTTCTCCAGCACGACGGTGTCTCTCTCGAAGGCGACCCTGAACGGGACCCAGCAGCAGGACACCTGGATCTCGCCGAGCAACGAGCTCTACGTCCTCGTCGCGCTCGACGTGACGGCCTTCGAGAACTCGGTCCGCGAGATGGACGAGATGAGTGACAAGCTCCGCACCTTCATCGAGTCGCGCGCCAAGAAGTCCTTCGCGGAGCTGGACGAAGAGATGGAGGACTACTAGTCGCCTGCGGGCGCTCGGCGAGCTTGGAGCTGGCTCCAGCTCCTGGGGCGCTCGGTGGGTTTGGAGGAGCCAACTCCGAGCCCGTGAGCAACCGGCGAATAGACTTCTTCTCGACCGGGAACCTCCGATGGAGATGATGATGTTGAAACGAGCCACGAGTCTTCTGGGACTCGTGGCTTGTTTCGTTTCGTGCGCGAGTGCGGACCGGGGCAGGTCTTCGGCGTCGGTTCGCTTCGAGCCGCCGCGGCCGGTGGTCGCCTGGGTCGACGCGCCGCCCGCACGCTGCGCCGTCGGCTCCTCCGGGCCGACGCTCAATCCGCGCAACGCGATCCGCTACGCCCGGGCCGCCGCGATCGATGCGCTCGCGGCGGGCTCCCTCTCGGTCGACGTCCAGTCGATCACGGGGAGCGGGACCCGCGGCGATTTCGAGATGACGACCCAGTCGCTCTCCGGGGTGCTGGCCGATGCGCGCATCGCGGCGCTCTGGGCCGAGACGAATCCGGGGATGAAGGGCCGCGCCCGGGTCCGTCAGGTGTACGCGCTCGCGTGCTTCCCCGACGCGGATCTCGCCGGACTGCCGGATCCGGCCTACCCGCGATGGTTGATCGAGGCGCCGAGCGGCGAGGGTCGCGTCTGTGCGACCGGAATCGCCGGGCCGACGCGGAAGGCCGAGGACCAGGCTCGCTCGGCGCTCGGGGATGCCCGACTCGCCCTCGCGATGGCGCTCGAGAGCCGGATCGAGAAGCGGGTCTTCGACGACGGACGGGGCGTCGCGCGGATGGCGCGAGAGGTCGAGCCTTCGCGGTCCGCGTTGCGCCGCGCCGCAGGGGCGGAGTCGCTCTTGGAAGCGTGGTTCGACGTGGACGGAGCGGGGCCGCTCGGTCTTCGAGGCGTCCTCTACGGGCTCGCCTGCGTCGAATAGATCGTCGAGGTGGGCGTCGATGTCTTCGTCGCTGTCGGCCGTGGCCGGATCCGACGGCGGCGGACCGGCCTTCGAGATCGTCTCGAGCGCTCGCCCATCACGACCGAGCCCGTCTTCTCGTTCAGGTCTTCGTTCGGACCGATCTGAACCGGGCTGCTGCTCGCGATGATCTTCTCCATGTGGTCGCGCTGGCCGTCCGAGAGATCCTGGAACTCGAGCACGATCCCCGCGTCGCCGTCGTCTCGCAACGCCGTCGCGAGCACCACGAGCGGCTCGAGCTCGGTGCCGCAGTGCAGCGCCACGCGGAGCGTGTCGCCGACGTCGACGGCGTCGGTCGCCGCGATGCGCATCCCGCCATGGGAGAGGTCGCGACCGACGAGGACGCGCGCCGCTTCGTGTCCGAGGGCGACGACCCTTCGGTCGTAGGGAATCCGGGGATCGCGCCGGCGATCATCGGCCTCGTCGGCCTCGTCGGCCTCGGGACTCGCCTCGTCGTCGGACTCGTCCTCCGCGGCGGCGAGGTCCGGCGGGAAGACTTCCTCGAGCAGCGCCTCCGCGTCGAACTCGATCTCGTCGGCTTCGACGTCGGCTTCGATCTCGTCCGCGCTCGTCTCGGGATCGATCGCGTCGGCCGGGATCGTCTCGGTCGTGTCGTCCTGGAACGAGACGGACGCCGCGTCGTCGGCGTCGCGGGACGTCGGAGATGCGGTCGCGCTCGTCCCGGCGTCCTCTTCCGACGGGACCGGATGGGGGACGTCGTCGTCCTTCGCGACCGACTCGACCGGGGCTGCGGGCTCGGCTGCCGGCGCGGGGCTCGGGGTGGGGTCCGTCGCGCGGGGGGGCGGGAGCCTTCGCGCGGAGGCTTCGGGGTCGATCTCTTCGATGCCCGGCTTCGGGTCGGGTGCCGCCACGGCCGAAGCGGTGGGGCTCGTGGCCGCCTCGACCTTTCCGTTCCAGCTCGCCGGCCCCGAGGCGAAGCGGTCGAGGAGCGCGGAGACGTCCTTGTGGTGCTTGCGCGGGTCGACGATCGCGACGCCGATGACCGCATCCTGCCGGCCGTTCTCTCCCGGCGCGCCGATGCCGCGAACTACCTTCGCCTGTAGCTTCAGCGGCTTGCCCTGGGTCAGGTCCTTGCCGATCAACAGGTGGAGCTTCGAGCCCACCTTCGGCGCCTTGGGGAGCTCGAGGCGGGCCCCGGTGTCCGAGAGCTCGAGGAGCGTCGCGCGCTGCTTGAAGAGCCCGGCGCCGACCCGGATCGGATGGCCGATCAGGGTGCGCTTGCGTCTGCGGCGCTCGGGGCCCTGGTAGATCTCGTGGAGGAGCACGAGGCGGAGCGTCCGGGGATGGATCGGCCGGCGGATCACCATCGCGGCGCCGACCCGGTTCAGGTGGGCGAGCATCGTCTTGCTGGCCTTGTCGACGACCGCGAGGGTCCGGGGCCAGAGCGACAGGTTCGGCGTCCCGCCTTCGAGGAGACGCTGACCGGACACGACGATCACGGCGGCGCCGGCGACCTCGTCGGGGCTCGGCATCCGGGCGCCGTCGTGGATCTCGACGTCGACCGCCAGGGCCTCGAGGACCTGCACGAACTCGGAGAGCTCTCCCGCGCGCTGGATCACGATCGCGCGGCCATTCACCTGTTCGTTGCTGGACTCACTCGCGAAGTCGCGCTTCCCTTGCCCGCGAATCGAGGTCATCCCGGCGGCGCCGTGGATCGTCTCGACAGGGGGGCTTCCCCTCTGGACGATTCGACCGTTCGGTCGCGAGTCTGAAGCCCGGACCGGGGATTCCGGTCCCGACGAGGTGGATCCGCGGTGTGTTCGGGCGGTCGTCGGGTCGATCGATCGCGGGCGGGTCGTGGCCCGCCGATGCCGGCGGGAGCGGGCACGTTCGACCCGAGTGGAGGCAGAACGGTGGACGCGCAGGGGAGTGGAGGTCGGGTGCTACCGGGGGGGAACCGGATCCCGGCCCACGAGATCGAGGAGCTCGCGAGCCGGGCGAGTGGGCCCGGCGGCCAGCACGTGAACACGTCGAGCACGCGGGTGTCCCTGCGCTGGAACGTGCGCACGTCGGAAGGGCTGACGCCGAGCGGGCGGGAGCGGTTGCTGCGCAAGCTGAGAAGCCGGCTCACCCGCGAGGGGGTGCTCATCGTCCACGCCGACCGTCACCGCAGCCGGCGCCGGAACCTCGAGGAGGCCCACGATCGCCTCTTCGAGTTCGTTCGGACCGCGCTCCATCAGGCCCCGGCGCGCCGGCCCACGAAGCCGAAGAAGGGCGCCGTCGAGCGACGTTTGAAGGAGAAACGTCGCCGGAGCGCGATCAAGCGCGACCGCCGTCGGGGAGACGACGACGGTTGAGACCCGGGATTCCGGGGCTTTCGGATCTTCTCCAGTCTTCTCCCAATCCGAATTGTTGGGTTCGCCCGATCGACGCGCCCTGGCGGCCGGTCGATGCGTTGCCCGACGACTCGGCCGCTCGTCGCTGCCCGCTCGCGGGCGGAGCCCCGTGCGATCGAGCGGGGGAGACCATGGCGACGAAGAAGAGATTCGGTTGGGGCGGGGCGCGGCCCGGGGCGGGACGTCCGAAGGGGTCCGGAAACGGCCCTTCGCCGGATTCCCGCAAGAACCGCATCGCGATCATGCTGACCGACCGCGAGCTCGAGAAGCTGAGCCGCCTGGCGAAGCGGAAGAAGACGCCGGTCGCGACCCTCGCCTACGAGCTGATGGCCAAGGCCCTGAAGAGCCAGCGCTGAGCCCCGGCCTCGCTTCGCGTTTCCCTCCCCCGAGCCCGGGACGTCTTCGATCGCGCTCACGCCATCCGCGCGATCGGCCGACGAGGGGGACTCGATGGAGTGCGAGAAGTCGCGCCCCGCGGGTCAAGCCGACCCTGCCTCGGTGATTGCTTCCCTCGGGCGACGCGGCTCCCTATGGTGTCCCCCGCCCGGTGAGGAGGCCGACCCGCTCGGCGCTCGAGCCCGAAACGGGGCCTTCTTTCGGGGATGGAGGGGAGAGAACCCTTGTCGACCTGGCTGACCGCCTGGCGCACGCGTGAGGACCGCGAGCCCACCGGCCCCGTGATGGAGCTCCTGGTGGTCGCCGGGGCGGATGCGGGCAGTCAGTTCACCCTCGAGGGCAACGAGGTGCTCCTCGGACGCGGTCAGCCCGCCAGCGGCCAGATCGACGTGATCCGGCTCGACGACAAGAGCATCTCGCGCAAGCAGGCCTGGATCCGGCGCGATGCGTCCGGCACGTCCATCGAGCACATCCCGACCGCGGCGAACCCGACGCTGGTGAACGGCGCCGAGATCTCGCGGGCCCGCCTCTCGGTCGGGGACCGGATCGAGATGGGCCGCATCGCCATCGACGTCCGCGCTCGCTCGGGGATGAATCTCTCGGGCCTGACCGAGATCATGGAGGACGCCGCCCGGGAGAACACCCTCGCCGGGCCGCGCCTCGCCTCCGCGGCGACCCGGCCCGTGTTGCCGCACTCGGCCGACGCGCCGACGGCGACCGACTTCGAGCCGACCGTGTCGACCGTCGACATCGCCGGGGACGCGACCGACATGCGACCCGTCGAGGTCGAGATCGGCCACCTGATCCTGGCGCGCGGGATGGACGAGCTCGCTAGCGCGCGGTTTCCGATCGCGATGGGCACGACCCGCATCGGGCGCGGGGAAGACGTCGACGTCCAGATTCCCGAACGCGGCGTGTCGCGCCTCCACGCGGAGATCGAGATCGCCGGCCGATCCCTCGAGCTGGTCCACCGGAGTGGGACGAACCAGACCTTCGTGAACGGCTTCCCGGTCGTCGACCGGGTCGAGCTCGAGAATGGCGACGAGATCCAGCTCGCGGATCGGGTGGTGCTTCGCGTGGCCCTGGCCGCGAGCGCCCGACCCGCCGAGCGCGCCGCCCACTCGCTCTCGGGATCCGGACTCTCCCAGCGCATGGAGCACAAGATCGACCTCGAGCGCGAGATCGAGCAGTTCAACGTGATGGGCAGCTTCCTCGACGTCGACGTCGTCGAGTCGCGCAAGATGAAGGGAAGCGGCGAGAAGGCGGAACACATCATCGTGTCGTTCGACCGCTTCCGCAGCTTCGTCTCGGGCATCTGCGAGGAGTTCGAAGGGCAGGTGCTGAACAGCAACGGCGACGAGCTGATGTGCTTCTTCGAGAGTCCCGGATCGGCGCTGCTGGCGGGGAGCGCGATCCTCGAGCGGCTCGACGCGTTCAACGCATCGTCGAACCTCCTCGGCAAGCCGTTCCGCTTCCGGATCGGGGCCCACACGGGCGTCTCTCTCGTCGATCTCTCCGCGGGCATCGCCTACAGCGAGGTGCTCGACACGGCGGGGCACATCCAGAAGCAGGCGGAGCCGAACACGATGCTCATCTCGGAGCAGACCCTCGAGAGCGCGGGCAAGGATCTGCCGGTCTCGTGCGCCGGCGAGCTCGCCGGGGACGGGGGGACCCTCTACCGCGTCGACCGCTTCCTGACGCCCGAGGACGTTCGCGGCGGCGCCTGAACGAGAAACGGCGCCGCACGCGGTGCGACGCCGTTTCGTCGGCCACAGGGGACCGGTTTCCGGTGAGGTCGCGGGCGCGCCCGCGATCCTGCGATCAGACGCCGTCCTCGTTCAGCTGGTAGATGTCCGTGCCGCCGTCGGCGGAAGGGCTGAAGAAGATGACCGTCGTCGTCGAGCCGTTCGTCGCCGTGATCGATTCGCCGCGGTCGCCGGACTCGGACGCGGTGATCTCCCAGCCGTTGGCCGTGAGCTCGTCCGAGTAGAAGCGCGCGACCTGCTCGGGCGGGTCGTTGGAGAGGAGCTGGACGGCGCTCCGTTCGCTGCCGTCGACGTTCCCGGACATGCCGAGGGCCGGGGTCGCGTTCGGATAGACCGGCAGGCTGCTCGGGAAGTTCGAGGGGATCGCGGCTTCCGCCGTCTCCGGCAGCTCCGCCGGGAAGCGCTCGGCGGCGATTCCGCCCGGGCCCGTGGCGCCCGGGCTGGGTGCGTCGCCGCTCGGCGCGGCGTCGGGGATTTCGATGGCCCCGAGCTCCGCGGACTCGGCGGTCGGCGCGTCGGGCTCCTGGTTGCCGGATTCACAGCCGGCCAGGGCGAGGAGGGCGATCAGCGCAGCGGAGATCGCGGCGAGGGGGCGGCGGTCGAGAGAGGAAAGAACGAATCGAGAACGGGACATCGGGTGTCTCCCAAGGATTGAAGCGGCCAGAGCATACCAAAGGACCCCGGCCAGCGAGCGGGCGTTTCCTCCCGCACGGGTTCGGAGCGCGATCCGTTCGGTCGATCCGAAGCCGGCGCCCCGGCCGCCCGACGCTCGCGCCGACGGAGAGCGGGCTCAGCGCGCCTGTGCGGCGAGCTCGGACTGGATCCGTCGGGCGCCGACGCGCACCTCTTCCAGGGTACGTGACCAGTCGCCGCGCCGAAGTGACTCGGAAAGGACGGGGCGGATCTCGACGCGGCGCCACTCCGGGTAGCACTCCCGGCTTCGCTCGGGACACGTCTCGGGTGGCCGCGAGAAGGACACGCCGGAGACGACCGCGAGCCGTTCCAGGTCCGCGCGATCGGCCTCGCCGAGCCCGCCCTCGCCGACGAGGAAGAGGAGGACGCCGAGGGGCCGCTGCTGGGAGCCGACGAGGTTGGTCACGTAGGGCGTCCGGACCGCACGCGGATCCGCGTGCCCGCGCAGCTCGATCGCCTCGAGGCTGTTCCAGATCGCCGGCAGCTCCCTCAGCCGACCGAGATAGGTGCGCATCGCCGCCCGGACGTCTTCCTGGGCCACCGGGCCGAGGGTCGCGCTGCCGAATCCGTCGAAGAGCTCGTCCCCGAGCGTGATCACGCCGGTCTCGCAGTCGGGCGTGAGCTCGAGCGCGAGCAGTACGGGCTCGGCGCAGAGCGCCGCGAAGGCGCGATCGACGTCTTCGAGGGCGCGCGTCGCCGGCTCGATCGCGGCGAGCATGCGCGGCGAGGGATCGATCGCCGGTCCCACGGACCCGGGATCCCGGCTGCCGGTCAGCAGCACGACCCCGATCGCGACCAGCGCCACGGCGACGAGTCCGCCCCACCACTCGCCGAAGCCCGAGGCGCCGGCGGGCGTCAGACCACCGCGGATCGTTTGCCCCGCGTCACGGGCGTTCGCGCTGCGTCCGTGGAATCGCGCGCCCATCGGTCAGTCCGACTCTTCTTTGTCGTCGTCGCCGGCGTCGTCGCTGCCCTGCCCGCTCGGTCCGAGCAGCCCCGAGAGCTTGAGCTCTTCACCGAGCTCGCGATCGGGGGTCGGGAAGTGGCGGACGTTCGAGTCGCCGCCGTCTTCCGCCTCGTCGAAGCGGGCGTACGGGTCGGGCCCCTGGGCGCGCGGCGTCCCCATCCGGTAGCCGGAGAGGGCGAGGTCCCGGCCGGTCGACTCGTTGACGTCTTCGCTCACGTCGGGAGTGCCGAAGTCCGAGGCCGGGGGGGGCGTCTGCGGCGGAGCGGAGTCCCGAGGCGGCCGGTCGAAGCGGCTCGTCTCCCGGGGCGAGTCCGTCTCGAGGGCCGGCTCCGACGACGGCGCGGGGGCCCACCTGCGATCTCGCGAGACGCGCGTGTCGTGGTCCCGGGCGGTGCTCGATTCCGGCTCGATCGTGCTCGCCTTTCGAGGCCGCGCCTTGCGGGCCGCCTCCGACGTCGCCGTCTCGAGCAGGGCCACGGCATCGGTCGCCTGCGTCAGACGTCGGCCGAGATCGCTCCCGGCGCCCTGCAGCCGGCGGCTCTCCTCGTGGATCTCCTCGCGGAGCGCGTCCATCGTCTTGTCGATCTGCCGGGTGTGGCTCGTGAACTCGCTGATCGCGCGAGAGATCTCCTCGGCGCGGGTCTCGACGTCGGTCAGCCCCGAGCGAAGCGGCTTCACGGCCTGGTTCATCCACTGCCCCAGGGCTTCGACTTCGTTGCGGACGCGGTCGAGGGCGACGTGGGTCTCGCGGGTCGAGCCCTCCGCGGCCCGGATCGGTCCGGCGAGGCGTTCGATCGTCTCGTTGCTCTCGGCGAGGGTGTCGCGGAGCTGGCCGACGGTCGAGCCGAGCACGTCGTCGACTTCGCGGAGGGAGCGCTGGAGCGAGTCGCCGAGCCCGTCCCCGAGGCCGACGAGGGCGCGGCGGATCTCGGAGAGCGAGCGTTCGATGAACTGACGCTGGTCGTCGACGCCTTCCGCGGCGTGCTCGAGCGAGGTGCGGACGCCTTCGGCGGTCCGGGCGACGACCTGCTGGGTGTCGCCGATCCGGTCCGCGGTGTCGGCGAGGGCGCGGCTCGTCGTGCCGAGGTGATCGAGCACGGGCTGCATCTCGCCGGCGCTCCCGCGCATCGAGCGCGCCGCCTCCTCCACCGAGTTCGCACTCTCGATCAGCGTCCGCGCGACCCGGTCCTGGGTCTGCGCGTTCTCGACCATGCGATCGAAGGTGTCCGCGAGGCCGCTCGTGACGGAGCTCTGGTGTTCGGTCGCGCGCTGGAGGGCGTTGCGCAGCTCGGCGAGATGGTGCTCGACGCCCTGCCGAACGGAGAGGGAGAGCTCCTGGACGAGGGTATGGAGCGCGCCGCGCTGCTCCTGGGAGACGAGGCTCGCGGCGCGGGACGTCGATTGCTCGATCCGCTGCAGCCCGCGGTCGAGCCGTTCGTTCAGCTCGTTGCCGAACTGATTCAGCTCCTTGCCGAGGGTCTCGAGGCTCCGTTGCTGGGTCTGTCGGGTCAGCTCGGCGAGCTCGCCTGGCGAGACCGAGCCATAGGCGCTCTCGACGAGCTCGTCGAGGGCGACCGCGCGGGCGTTGAACCCGCCTTCGAGCAGGCGGCCCGTGACCGACGCGCCGAGTCCACAGAGGAAGCCCCACGCCGTCACGCGGAGCGCCTGCCCGAGCTGGAGGGCGAGCCAGGCCGACTGGGCCTCGGCGCCCGCCTCGTCGGCGCCCAGGCTCGAGAGGCTGGGGATCAACCCGAGGAGCGCCCCGAAGACGCCGAGCCCGAGGAAGAGGCCGGGCAGCGTGGGCAGCAGGCTTCGCCGCGGTCCGAAGGGCAGGAGCGGCTTGTCCTCGAAGACGTCGATCAGGCGGATCGGCGCGCGGTCGTTCGCTTCGCCGAGCTGCGCGGTGGTCCAGCGGCGATCGAACTCCGCGAAGGTCTCTGCGAGCGGCGAATCGGCCATCGCGTCCCGCAGCGGGTCGGTCGCGCCACCCGGCGCTCGTCCCTGCCCGCCGTCGCCGAGCTGTTCGCGAAGCCGCCGCTCGAGCAGCAGGAGTCGAACCAGCCGAAGCAGCAGAGGGCCATAGACGGTCAGGGCCGCGAGCGCCGCCGCGCCGAGCACGAACCAGAGCGCCTGCTGGCCCGCGGCCTCCGGCGCCCAGAGAATCGAGATCAACGAGTCCGGATCAGCCACGCTTCCAGCACCCCTCGTGCCGGGCCCCCGCTCGGGTCCGCACGCATCGAAGCGGGAAACCCTAGCACTGGCGGGAGAGCGGGGATCCGGGCGGGATCCCGCGGGTCACGCGCGGTCGACGCTGCGCCGTGTTCGGCTCAGGATTCGGCCAGCTCTTCCAGGGGCGGACAGGTGCAGATCAGGTTGCGGTCGCCGTAGGCATTGTCGATCCGGGCCACGGGCGGCCAGAACTTGTGCTCGCGGGTCCAGGGCGCCGGATACGCGGCCTCGGAGCGGGAGTAGGCGAAGGGCCACTCGTCCCCGCAGACGACCTCCGCCGGGTGCGGCGCGTGCTTGAGGGGCGAATCCCCATCGGCCACTTCGCCGCGCTCGATCGCGACGATCTCCTGGCGGATCCCGATCAGCGCATCGCAGAGCCGGTCGAGCTCCTCTTTCGATTCGCTCTCGGTCGGCTCGATCATCAGCGTGCCCGCGACCGGGAAGGACATCGTCGGTGCGTGGAAGCCGTAGTCGATCAGCCGCTTGGCGATGTCCTCGACGGTGACGTTCGCGCTTCGTTCGAACGGACGGCAATCGATGATGAACTCGTGGGCGACGCGGCCGCCCGGCCCGGTGTAGAGCACGTCGTAATGGTCCGAGAGCCGCCGCGCCATGTAGTTCGCGTTGAGGATCGCGATCTGGGTCGCGCGGGTCAGGCCTTCGGCGCCCATCAGGGCGATGTAGCTCCACGAGATGGGCAGGATCGACGGGCTGCCGAAGGGCGCCGCCGAGACCGCGCCCTCGCCGAAGACGGGATGTCCCGGGATGAAGTCGCGCAGGTGCTCCGCCGCGCAGATCGGCCCCATGCCGGGTCCGCCGCCGCCGTGCGGGATCGAGAACGTCTTGTGGAGGTTCAGGTGGCAGACGTCGGCGCCGATCTCGGCGGGCGAGGTCAGGCCGACCTGCGCGTTCATGTTCGCGCCATCCATGTAGACCTGGCCGCCGGCTTCGTGGATCGCGGCGCAGATCTCGACCACGGCCTCCTCGAAGACGCCGTGGGTCGACGGGTACGTGATCATGAGGGCGCCGAGCTCGTCGCGGTACTCGTCGATCCGCTCGCGCAGGTCGCCCACGTCGATGTTCCCGCGCTCGTCGCACTTCACGGCGACGCAGCGAAAGCCGGCGATGACCGCGCTGGACGCGTTCGTGCCGTGGGCGGAGACCGGGATCAGGCAGACGTTGCGTTCCGCCTCGCCGCGGGCCTTGTGGTAGCGGCGGATCGCGAGCAGACCCGCATACTCGCCCTGCGAGCCCGCGTTCGGTTGGAGCGAGACCGCGGGCAGCCCCGTGATCTGGCCGAGCCAGGTCTCGAGCTGCTCGAAGAGCATCGAATAGCCCGCGGCCTGGTCGGCCGGGGCATACGGGTGGAGATCGCCGAACTCGGGCCAGGTGACCGGGATCATCTCGACGGTCGCGTTCAGCTTCATCGTGCACGACCCGAGCGGGATCATCGACGTCGTGAGCGAGAGGTCCTTCGCCTCCAGGCGATGGATGTACCGCAGCATCTCGGTCTCGGAGTGGTGGCGGTGGAAGACCTCGTGGGTGAGGAACCCGCTCTGCCGCGTGAGCGCTTCCGGCAGGGCGTCCTCGTTCTCTTCGGTCGGCGCGATCGCCTCGAAGTCGAAGTCGAGGTCGGCGTCTCCGCAGAAGCACGACAGGATGTCGAGCACGTCGTCCGGGGTCGTCGTCTCGTCGAGGGCGATGCCGAGGGAGCCGTCGGGCGCCTGGCCTGCCGCGCCCTGTCGGTAGAACGAGCGCAGGTTCAGCTCGCGCTCCCAGCCCGCGGACAGCACGTCCTGGGCGGAGAGACCGACCGGCGTCACGCGCAGCGTGTCGAAGTAGTCGAAATCCTCGACGTCCTGGCCGAGTCGGCGGAGGCCGCGCTTGAGGGCGCCGGTCAGCAGGCGGACGCGGGTCGCCGTCCGCTTGAGCCCTTCGGGCCCGTGATAGACGGCGTACATCGACGCCAGGATCGCGAGCAGGACCTGCGCGGTGCAGATGTTGCTCGTCGCCTTCTCGCGGCGGATGTGCTGCTCGCGGGTCTGGATGGCGAGGCGATAGGCGAGGCGACCATCGCGGTCGCGCGAGATCCCGACGAGCCGTCCCGGGATCCTTCGCGCGTGCTTGTCGAGGGTCGCGAAGTAGGCGGCGTGGGGGCCGCCGAAGCCCATCGGCACGCCGAATCGCTGGGTCGTGCCGAAGGCCACGTCCGCGCCGAGCTCGCCGGGCGGCGTGAGCAGCGTCATCGCGAGCAGGTCCGCCGCGACGCAGGCGAGGGCGCCGGCAACGTGTGCGCGCTCGATGATCCCGCGCGGGTCGCGCACGCGACCGTCGGTCGACGGGTACTGGAGGATCACGCCGCCGACCCCGAGGGCCTCGAAGTCCGCGGTCTCGGGGTCGCCCACGTGGAGCGTCATGCCGAGGCCTTCGGCGCGCGTCCGCAGGACGCCGAGGGTCTGCGGATGACAATCGGCGGCCGCGAAGATCGCGTTCTTGCGGTCGCCCTTCGCGACCGCGCGGCACAGACCGAGCGCTTCCGCCGCCGCCGTCGCCTCGTCGAGCAGCGAGGCGTTCGCGAGGTCGAGCCCGGTCAGGTCCGAGACCATCGTCTGGAAGTTGAGCAGCGCCTCGAGCCGGCCCTGGGAGATCTCCGCCTGGTAGGGCGTGTACTGGGTGTACCAGCCCGGGTTCTCGAGCACGTTCCGCGCGATCACCCCCGGCACGATCGTGCCGTGGTAGCCCTGGCCGAGATAGCTGCGGTGGACGCGGTTCTCGCTCGCGATCTCGCGCAGCGCGGCGAGCAGCTCTGCCTCGCCGAGGGGCGCCTCGGGCAGCCCGTCGAGGACGAGCGCCTCCTTCGAGCGGATCGAGGCCGGGACCGTGGCGTCCGCGAGGTCCTCGAGCCGGTCGACCCCGACGTGGGAGAGCATCTCGGGCAGGTCGCTCGTGCGCGGACCGAGATGACGGCGGGCGAACGTGTCCGACGGACGGACCTGCGAGAGGAACGTTTCAGAAGGCGACTGGGACATGGGGGGACCTGTCGAGCCGGCGCGATGGGGGGTGCGCAGCCGGCGATCACGGGCGACGCCCGGAACCTAGCAGCTGTCTCCCCCTTCCGGTCGGGGCGGCGCCGTCCCGACGGGCGGGTCCGGGCCTCAGGCTCCGGCTTCGGCCTCGACCTCGGCGAGGAGGTTCCGGACCCGGAGCAGCTCCTCCGCGCCCCCCAGCACGAGCAGCCGATCTCCCCCCTCGAGCGCGAAGTCGGGGCTTGGATTCGCGTGGCTGTCGTCTCCCCGCTCCACCACGAGCACGTAGCCGCCCGTCCGGGCCCGGAGGTCGAGGGAGCCGAGGGTCGGTCGGGCGGTCACGTTCATCGGGACCTCGACCCATTCGGTGTCCGAGTGGTCGAGCAGCTCCATCAGCCAGGGATCGATCGGCAGCGCCGCCGGGGCCCGGATCGCGCCGTAGCCCTCGTCGCGCAGGGCCTCGGTGAACCGGGCGATCGCCCCGTGCGGCACCTCGAAGTTCTCGAGGGCCCGGGCGACGAGCTCGATCGAGCCCTCGAACTCCTCGGCCACGACGACGTCGGCGCCCGCCATCGAGAGCCGGTCCACCTCCCGCACGTAGCGGGTGCGCGCCAGGATCGGGGTCGTCGGCGCCATCGCGCGAATCCGCGACACGATCCGCCGCGTCGCCAGCGGATCCGAGATCGCGACCGCGACGAGGCGCGCGTCCCAGACGGCGAGGTGGCGAAGCACCTGTGGCCGCGTGGCATCGCCGTAGATCACGGGCTCCCCGGTCTCCCGGGCCTCGAGCGCGGCGCTCGGGTTCGTGTCGACGGCGACGAAGGGGACGCCGAGGGAGCGCAGGAGACGGATCAGGGTCTGGCCCGCCGGCCCGTAGCCGATCACGACGACGCGCTCGCCCGCGGCGGCCTCCGGGAGCGCCGCGTCCTCCGTGAAGCCGGCGCCCGGGTGGCCGAGCCGCTCGGAGATCGCGCCCGCGATCGCGGGGGCGCTCCCGATCAGGAAGGGCGAGAGCAGGAGGCTCACGATCGAGGCGGCGACGACCCGGGCCTGGAGCTCGGGCTCGATGACGCCGACCGCGGCGGCGACGCCGAGCAGCACGAAGGCGAACTCGCCCATCTGGGCGAGGGAGAGGCCCGCCTCGAGGCTCACGCGGAGGGAGCGGCGGAGCAGGACGGTGCCGGCGAAGAGGACGATCAGGGTCTTGCCGACGAGGATGAGGGCGACGTCGAGGAGCAGGGTGCCGGGGGCTTCGGCGACCTGGGCCGGGGAGAAGAACATGCCGACGGCGGTGAAGAAGATGCCGAGCAGGACGCCGCGAAGCGGAACGACTTCGCTGAAGAGCTGGTGGGCGTAGGGGGAGCCGCTCGCGGCGACGCCGGCGAGGAAGGCGCCGACGGCGAGGGTCAGGCCGAGGGCTTCGGCGGCGAGCGCCGAGCCCAGCACGATCAGCAGCGCGAAGAGGCTGAAGAGCTCGCCGCCCCGGTTCTGGGCCACGCGGTCGAGCAGGCGGGGCACGAGGAACCAGACGCTGAACCCGACGACGGCGAGGGCCAGGACCATCTTCCCGATCGCGAGGGCGAGCGCGCCGGTTCCGCCGACCTCGCCGGCGAGCAGGGGCACGATCAGCAGGAACGGCACGATCGCCAGGTCCTGCATGAGGAGGACCGCGACCGAGAGCTGCCCGCTCGGCGCGTCGATCTGCCCCTCGTCGGTCAGCAGCCGGAGCACGATCGCCGTCGACGACATGGAGACGCCCGCACCGACCACGAAGGCCGCGGGCCACGACAGGCCCGCCGCGGCGGCCGCGGCCGCGACGCCCGCCAGGGTGGCCGCGACCTGGAAGCCGCCGCCCACGAGCGCCGGCCGCCAGAGCGTCCGGACCCGCTCGAGGGGCAGCTCGAGCCCGATCTCGAAGAGCAGGAAGACGACGCCGAGCTCCGCGAGCTCGCGGACCGCATCGGGATCCGACACGAGCCCGAGCGCGCCCGGCCCGGCGATCGCGCCGACGACGAGGAAGCCCACGACGGAGGGCAACCGCAGCCGCTCGGTCGCCGCGAGCCCCGCCGAAGCGAGCGCGAGCAGGACGACCGCTTCGATCAGCCCGTGCGAGACCTCCAAAGCCGACTACTCCGTTCGCTCGCCGCGACGCTCGGCGAGGCCGGTCAAAGCGCCTGCCGGATCTGCTCGAGCACGAGCCGCGAGCGCGCTTCGTTGCCGAAGACGCCGATGCGGATGCGCAGGTCCGTCTGATCGTCGTCCTTCGCGATCAGCCGGATGTCGACGGGATCGCCGCCCGCGGTCGTCGCGCTCCAGCGGATGCGCCCTTCTTCCTCGAGGATCGCTTCGACGTTGACGTAGCGAAGCGTCTCCACCGCCGTCTTCGTCGCCGCGTGCAGCGTTTCCAGCGGCACGTTCTCGGTGACGCGCAGCTCCCCGGTCGCGAACGCGATCGCGCTGGTCCCTGCGCCGCCCGCGAGGAGCAGCACGCCGCATCCCGCCTGGAGCAGCGTGGCGGTCAGGAGCGCGGCGATCGCCCAATGGGAAGAGCGTCGCGTGCGGAGCGGATCGGTCGACACGGCGCGAGTCTCGTCCGGGTTGCGGTTTCTGTCTAGCCGGCCTCGCGCTCCCGGAAGAGAATTTCGACGCGAGTGACCGTCTCGCGCGGGAAGAAAGTCAGCTCCGCCGTCGTCGTCGCATCGCGCGCCGAGAGCGATCCCGCGCCGCCCCCCTGGCCGGACACGACGTCGAAGCCCTCCGCGCGAAGGGCCGCGTCGAAACGGTCGAAGGCCCCGTCCGCGTCACCGGGCCAGTCGACCAGGAGCAGCCGGTCTCCGTCGCGGCGCAGATCCGCGAGGACACGCCCCTCCTCGAGCCGGGGCCAGCGCGCGGGCAGGTCCGCGGGCCAGGGCTGGGGGCCGATCCGGCTCTCGCTCCGGGAGGACGGTCCCTCCATCGCCGCGAAGGCCGCGTCCGCCCGATCGCGGATCCCGTCGAGGTCGCCCGGTGCGGCGGATCGTTTCGGTGCCTCGTCGACCGCCATGGAGTCGAGGGGGGCGACCGACTTGGCCTCGCGGTCCGGGTCGCCGCCGTCGCAAGCGGGCAGCCCGAGCAGCGGTGTGGCGAAGAGCGCCGCCGCGATCGGCCTCCAGAGTGGAATTCGGAGTTGCATGTCGAAACGTCGCCTTCCAACCGGAACGAAGCTGTTCCGTGGTGTGTGCAGAGAGTGCCAGGGAAGTGGCGTTCGGGTCCGGGTGAACGAGAAAACCCGTAAAGGGCGGGGGGGTGCGTCGCGATAAGTCTCCTCGGATGCCGGTGGATTGCTTCCCCGGCAGGCCGAATCCCGGAACACGTGGCACCGGCAGGCGCCGCACGTAGAGCGTGGGACGAAGGACGATGAACCGTAGTAGTAGAGGGACGACTCCGCTGGACCCGAGCGCGGCACTCGCGGAGCGCCACGCCTTCGGCGAGGGGCCGACCGAGCCCCAGAGCGCCATCGAGCACCAGGCCGCGCTCGACGCGACGCTCTTCCGCACGGCGTGCGACCCCTACGAAGTCGTCCTCGAGCTCGATGCGGGCCAGCTCCGCCTCCTCGAGGAGGCGCGCGAGCGCTGATTCCGTCCCTCCGCCGCGCGCTCCACGTCGACGGCCGACGCTTTTCCCCTCGGGGCCCTCCGGAAATCTCCGAGAAGCGGTGTTAACGTCCGCGCGGGGCCCCTCGGATGACGACGGGGCCTCGAATCCGTTGGGGCCGCGGCTGCGCCCGTTTCTCGTCCCTCGCCGCTCGTTGCCCTGTCCCGCCCGCCCGCATCCCGCGCGCCTGTCACCTTCTGCGCGTATCCTCGGGAGAACCGAATTGAGTCTGCATCCGCTCATCGCCCTCGCGAACGACCGCGACGTCAAGCAAGCGAAGGGCTTCCGCGCTGCCGCCGAGAAGCTGACCGGCGTATCCCTCGAAGCCGATTACCAGACGGAGGCGGCGAACGTCCCGAAGCGCTCGGCCGAGGATCAGAAATATCTCGGCGTGCGCGTCGGCCGGAAGGCCCGCCAGCGCCAGAACAACAAGGACGAGAAGCACCTCGCCGAGGCGATCGCCCGGTCCGCGAAGGGCGAGACGCCGGCCGCCCTCGAGCTGCCGACGGGCGAGACGCTCACGATCGTGGACCACAGCGTCCCGATCAAGACGGCCGCCGCGGACAAGGACAAGGGCGCCGCGGATCCGAACGCCGGGGTCGACGAGATCCCGCTGCTCGCCGTGATCGGCGACGACCGACCTGCGGTCGCGGTCCTGAAGTTCCTCGAGCCCGACGCGACCCGGAGCGGGGCGGGCGACACGCCGCTTCGCTTCTTCCTCCAGGGCCTCGCCCACGCGGCGGCCGTCGACGGCAACCGCGACGCGCTCAAGGCCGAGATCGCGGAAGCGACCGGCAAGACGCTCGGGGAGGAGGCGCCGGCGGTGATCATCGCGGCGAGTCCCCAGTACTGGACGCTGTGCCGGAAGCGGGAGGCCCAGAAGGGCGCGGGCTGGATCCGCGAGCTCGAGCGGCTCTCCCGGGAGATCGGGGAGTCCATCGGCACCGAGGTCTTCTTCGTCTCGCTCTCGACCGACACCAGCGACGGCGTGGGCTGGACCTACGACGACGAGGGTGCCGTTCTCTCCGGCCCGGTCGTCCTCGACAAGGCCTGGGAGACCGGGGCGGGCAAGCTCAAGCCGAAGCCCAAGCCCAAGAAGGCCGATCCGGCGGACGAGATCGTCGAGGCCGACCTGTCGCGGCCCGTCCGCCCCTACAACATCCGCGAGAGCTTCGAGTCCGGAGATCGCATCGCCCACAAGACCCTCGGTGAGGGCGTCGTGCAGGGCGTCGCAGGTCGCGGAAAGATCGCCGTGCTCTTCGGTGACGAGAAGAAGCTCCTGATCCACGAACGACCGTAGGCCTCGCCGCCACGTTCGAACGGCGCGCCGATCCCGGCCCGCCGCGTCTTTCAGAAAGAAGAATCCCCCCATGTCCAACGCTGCTGCCGCGGAGCGCTTCGAGCGCTTCGAGGGAACGAGCGGGTATATCGCCTCTCGCTCCCTGATCGACGCCGTCAACTGCTCGCTCGCCCTCGAGCGACCGCTGCTCGTCAAGGGCGAGCCCGGGACGGGGAAGACGCTGCTCGCCCAGCACGTGGCCGAAGGCCTCGGCATGGAGATGGACAGCTGGCACATCAAGTCGACGTCGAAGGCCGAGGACGGCCTCTACGTCTACGACACCGTCCAGCGCCTGAACGACGCCCGCTTCGGGGACGGCGACGTCGGCGACATCCGCAGCTACATCCGGCTCGGCCCCCTCGGCCGCGTGTTCTCCTCCGACGAACGCCAGGTCCTGCTGATCGACGAGATCGACAAGGCCGACCTCGAGTTCCCGAACGACATCCTGCGCGAGCTCGACGAGATGCAGTTCACGGTCATGGAGACCGGCGACGAGGTGAAGGCCCGCCATCGCCCGATGGTGATCATCACCTCGAACAACGAGAAGGAGCTGCCCGACGCGTTCCTGCGCCGCTGCGTCTTCCACTTCATCGAGTTCCCGGACGTCGCGCAGATGCGCGAGATCGTCGACGTCCACCACCCGCAGGTCGAGAAGGCGCTCCTCGAGCAGGTGCTCGTGAAGTTCTACTGGCTCCGGGAGCAGAAGGAGCTGCGCAAGCGCCCCTCGACCTCGGAGCTGATCGACTGGATCACCGCACTCCTCCGCGCCGGCGTGAACCCGGCCCAGCTCGAAGCGGAGCTGCCCTTCATGGGCGCGCTGCTCAAGAACGAGCAGGACACGAAGATCATCTCCCAGTACCTCGATCGGGACGGCAAGCTTCCGACCTCGCTCGACGAGCTGAAGGGGCCGGGTCGGCGTTAGGCCGCCTCGTTCCGGGCGGTCGCTCATGATCTTCCTCGACTTCTTCTACGCACTCCGCGCGGCGGGCCTCAAGAGCACGCTCCAGGAGTGGCGCATGCTCCTCACGTGCCTCGAGAAGGGGCTCCACGACTCCCGGGTCGAGGGCTTCTATCACGTGGCGCGGGCCTGCCTCGTGAAGAGTGAGAGCGACTTCGACACGTTCGACCTCGTCTTCGCCGAGTACTTCGAGGGGATCGAGGGGGCGATCGAGCTCTCGCCCGAGCTGCTCGAATGGCTCGCCAACCCCAAGCCCGCCGACGAGCTCAGTCCCGAAGAGCTGGCCGCCCTCGAGCACCTCGACATCGAGGAGCTCATGCGGAAGTTCCAGGAGACGCTGGCGGAGCAGGAAGAGCGCCACGACGGCGGATCGAAGTGGGTCGGGACGGGCGGCAAGTCACCCTACGGGCACGGCGGCACCCACCCGACCGGGATCCGCGTCGGCGGAGCGCCCGGCAAGCGCTCGGCGATGAAGGTCTACGAGGATCGTCAGTTCTCCGACTACCGGACCGACGTCGCGCTCGACACGCGGAACGTGAAGCTCGCCCTCCGGCGCCTGCGACAGCTCACGCGGACCGACGGTCCCGAAGAGCTCGACATCGACGGGACGATCGACAAGACCTGCAAGGAGGCGGGGGAGATCGAGCTCGTCTTCCGGCCGAAGCGCAAGAACGACGTCCGCCTGCTGCTCCTGATGGACGTGGGCGGGACGATGGACCCGTACTACGAGCCGGTCAGTCGACTGCTGACGGCGCTCCACGAAGAGCGCGGTCTGCGCGACTTCCAGGCGTACTACTTCCACAACTGCGTGTACGAGCGGGTCTATACGTCGGCTCGGCTGCTGCGCAGCGAATCGATGATGACGGCGGATCTGCTGCGGACCTACGGTGAGCGCTGGAAGCTGATGATCGTGGGGGACGCGGCGATGCATCCGTCGGAGCTGAACTCGGCCCGGGGCAACATCAACTTCCGGAACGAGACGGAGACGAGCGGGGCGTCCTGGCTCGATCGCCTCCAGCGCCATTTCGATCGCAGCGTCTGGCTCAATCCGGATCGTCCCGTCGAGTGGGGCATGTCTTCGACCTGCCGTCAGATCTCCGGGATGTTCCCGATGTATCACCTCTCGGTGAACGGCCTCGAAGATGGCGTGAAGGGGCTCGTCGGCGCGCGTCCGGCGACGATCCGGCCGATCATGGCGCCGGGGTCGAGCCGGCTCTAGCCGCTCTCTCTCCCGGTGACGTCGACCGGCTCTAGTCGCCCTTGCGGCTCGAGACGTCGAGATGGACGTCCATTTGGGGGAACGCGATCACGATGCCGTGCTCGGCGAAGAGCTCGTCGATCCGGTAGCGCACGTCGCTGCGGATCGTGGCGCGGTCGGTCTGCTCCGTGTAGCGGATCCAGAAGCGGACCTCGAAGAGCAGGGCGCTGTCGCCGAAGTCGCTGAAGACGACGGTCGGCCCGCTCGGCCGGGTGACGCATCGGGGGTGCTCGCTCGCGGCCTGCAGCAGGAGCGCCTCGACCTGCCGGACCGGAGATCCGTAGGCGATGCCGACGTTCACGCGGAGGCGGAGCATCGGATCCTCGTGGGTCCAGTTGACGACGTTGCTCTCGAGGAAGGCCGCGTTGGGCACGATGATGTGGAAGTTGTCGGGCGTCTGGATCCGGGTGCTGCGCAGACCGATCGCGTCGACCGTCCCGACCACGCCGCCGACCTCGACGAGGTCCCCGGTCCGGATCGGGCGCTCGGCCAGCAGGAGCAGGCCGCTGATGAAGTTCGACACGATCGTCTGGGAGCCGAAGCCGATCCCGATGGCGAGCGCGCCACCGGCGACGGCGAAGGCGGTGAGCGGGATGTTGACGGCGCGGAGGGCGAGCAGGAACGCGACCGCCATCAAGGCGTAGAACGTGAGGGAGGCGAAGGCGCTCGACGCCCCGGCGTCGAAGCCGAACTGCGGGAAGAAGCGGCGGCGCAGCTGGTTCCGGATGAAGCGCGCGATACTCAGACCGAAGACCAGCACGGCGAGGGCGATCGCGATCTTGCCGGGGGTGATCGCGCTGTCTTCGGAGGTCGTGAGCTCCCAGGTCCAGAAGGACGTGATCGCGGCCCAGGCGGAGCGGGCGCGCTCCGCGAGGCTGCGGCGCTTCATGCGCGCGGTCAGCTCGTCGACGAGGCGGTCCTCGAGCGCGATCGCGGCATCGAGGGAGAGGAGGTCGGAGTCGTAGAGCGTGACGAGCTCGTCGAGGTCCTCGAACTCGAGCTCGAGGAAGCGCTGGGCCGCCGGCGACTCGCTCCCGGCTTCGGTCGACCGCCGTAGGAGCTCGGCCTGGGCGAGCTGGGCTTCGGCGCGTTCGGTCTCGTGGATCCGCCGGAGGTTCTGGAGCCGTTCGAGCTCGAGCTCGGCGGTGTCGCGCCAGTCGGGGGCTTCGGCGAGGTCGAAGTCGGGGCCGAGCACCGCGTAGCGGTGCTGCCAGGTCGTGCGCATCCGAGCGAGCCGTTCGATCCGCTCCGAGAGCAGGGAGACCATCTGCTGGCGATGGGAGAGCTGGGCGCGCCGCGTGGCGAGCTCGAGCGCGAATCCGCCACCGAGCTCCGCGTCGTCCCGCCCGCGGCGCTCCTCGGTCGTGCGGAGCGTGCCTTCGGCGGCGAGCAGCCGGGATCGCTTGAGCTCCAGCTCGCGGTCGAGGTCGAGCCGTTCCCGGTCGAGCCGGGCGATGGCATCGGTCAGGTCCGATTGGCGCGGTTGGATCTGGCTCTCGACCCACGTGAGGGCGGCGCGGGCCTGGCGGGTGGTCGAGACGTGGATGTCGTGCTCGATCGTCGCGCTCTCGACCCGCTGCTCCGTGAGCAGGACCTGCTCGTTCGCGATCCGGAGCCGGTCCTCGAGCTCCCGGAGCTCCGTCTCGAGGCGGATCCGTTCGATCTCCGCCCGCTCGTTCGCGAGGACGTCGCGCAGGCGACGGCGCTCCTTGGCGAAGTCGTTGCGCGCTTCGCGGGCGAGGTCGAGGTTCGAGCGGCGGTCCTCCAGGACCCGTCGGGTCTTCTTCTCCTGGCGCGCGGCGTCGCGCCAGGCCTGGAGGACGCCGTCGAGGGTCGGGACCGGGAACGGCGGCGGATCCGCGACGATCTCCGAAGGGTCTCGCGCGAGCCCGGACTCGATCACGCTCCGGCCGACTTCGAGGGCGTCGATCCGGAGCTGGGCCTCGCGACGCTGCTCGAGGATCCGGACGAGGCGATTCGCGAGGTCGAGCGACGTCGAGGGAGGAAGCGGGGCGTCGGACTCGCTCGCTTCGGAGGCCCGGGCGCTCGAGAGGGCCGCGAGCCGGCTCCGCGCGTCGGTGAGCGCATTCTCGATCGAGGTCAGGGGATCGCCGTCGGGCTGCGGGGCCCCCTGCGGCTCCTCGGCCTCTTCCTGGGAGGGGTCGAGGGCGTCGAGCAGCGGATTCTGGGCCGCTGCGGGACCGGCGAGGAGTCCGCAGAGCAGCACGAGCAGGAACGCGCAGGCGCGGACGGGGAAGCGCGCGCCGTAGTCGGCCGGGGACGGGAGCATGGCGAGCAGACTAGCAGCCCGGGCGGGGACACCGGGCCGGGGGCGGTTCTGTCCGCGCGCCGACGCAACCCCGACAGACGAGACGGAAAGCCGAGCAGATCCGGTCGCTTGGGCACGTTCTGTCGGCCGACGAAACGGGGGGCCGCGGGACCTCCGGAACGGGGGGGAGCGAGACCGCGGTCCGTTGACGCGGGCGTCGCCACGGGGGAGCCTCTCCGGCACTTTCCGCGCGAGGACCCGACATGGCCGCCCCGACCGCCGATCCCCTCTCCGCCGACGCGACCTCCGCCCGGGACGCCGCCTTCGTCCCCGGCTTCGCGGCGGCCTTCGAGCGCGCCTTCGACTACGCGGGGGCGCTGCCCGATCCCGTGCGCGAGGACATTCCTGCGGCCCATCGTCGGGCCTGGGCGCGGCTGGCGAATCCGGGGACGTGGTGGACCGCCGAGGAGCGCGTCGCGATCGCCGCGGAGTCCCGGGCCGCCGTCGATTGCGCGTTCTGTCGCGAGCGACGAGAGGCGCTCTCTCCCTTCTCGCTCGAAGGCGAGCACGACTCCGTTTCCGGCGACGTCCTCCCGGCGGCCGCCGTGGATGCCGTCCATCGCCTGGTGACCGATGCGACCCGCCTGACGCAGGGCTGGGTCGCGGACCTCGATGGCCAGGGCGTGAGCGACGCCCACTACGTCGAGCTGCTGAGCGTCGTCGTCGCCGTCCGCAGCATCGACGCCTTCCATCGCGCCCTGGGTCTCGCGCTCGAGCCGCTCCCGACGCCGCGCCCCGAGAGCGAGACCGGTCCGCCGCGCCGGACGCGTCCCGCGACGACCGAGTCGGATACCGCCTGGGTTCCGCTGCTGGTGCCTTCGCGAGTGGAGGCGGAGAACGACGACCTCTTTCCGCCCGGGCCCGTCGTGCCGAACGTGATCAAGGCGCTCAGCCTCGTCCCGGACGGGGTCCGCTGGTTGAAGGATCTGTCGAACGCCCACTACCTCTCGATGGCGGCCGGCCAGATGATGGACTTCTCGCGCGGCCGGGGGCCGCTCTCCCGCGCGCAGACCGAGCTGATCGCCGGCCGGGTCTCCGCGCTCAACGAGTGTTTCTATTGAACGAGCTCGCACGCCATGATGCTCCGTGAGAGCATCGAGACGGACGGGGCCGAAGCCGACCTGCGCGCGATCACCGACGCCGCGGCCGCGGCCGGATCGAGGATCCCCGGCGCCGAAGCGCTGGTCGCCTTCGCGAACGCGGCCCTCGGCGACGACGAGGCGGCGATCACGAAGGCGCGCGATCGTGTCCGCGACGCGCTCGGCTCGGCGGCGCTCGTCGATGCCGCCGGTGTGATCGGGAACTTCGAGCGGATGGTGCGGATCGCCGACGGCACCGGGATTCCCCTCGACGCGTTCGTGAACGTCGGGACGGAGTCGATCCGCGAAGAGCTCGGGATCGATCGCTTCGCCGCCGCCGAACGGACCCGGGCCGTCACGGCCCTCCAGCGGATCTCCGGCCGGGTCCTGCAGCCGCTCCTTCGACGCGCCATGAAGCGGATGGCGCGCTCCCGATCCGACTAGCCGCGTCCATCCCCTATCTTCTTCTGCGCGCCGCGCAGCTCGGAGAGCCCTCGTGTTCGATCAGCCTCGCTTCTCTGCCTGGTCGGTTCCGACCCTGGTCGCCGGGATCGCCTGGGTCTCGACTGCCGTCTCCGCCGCGGGTCCCGCCTCGATCCCGCTCGGCGTGCTCGGCACGATCCTCGTCGCCTCCGGCGTCATGCAGCTGCTCGCCCCTGGAGATCATCGCATCACCCAGCTCGGCGCCTTCGCGGGCCTGGCCGGTGCGCTCGTCGCCTTGCCCTCGATGTTCGCGGTCGGCGTCGCGCCCGGGCTCGCGCTCCTCCTGACGGCGCTCTTCGGAGCCTGGGGCGCGGGGCGCATGGCGATCCAGGTCGAGCCCCACGTCGAGGGCGTGCCGCAGCCGGGCAAGAGCGTCCCGACGGCGGCGAAGGTCGCGGTGGACGAAGCGATCCTCGGCTTCGAAGCCCTGTCGGGCACGGGCTCGATCCCGACGGACGGAACCCTCGATCGCGTGATCGACGAGCTCGACGGAGCCCACGCCTTCTTCGCCCGCGAAGGCTTCCTCGAGAAGCCCGAGACCTATCACGTCACGCCGCCGGATCTGCTGGATCCCGACGTCCGGGTCGAGGAGATCGCGGGACACCGTGTGGAGGTGCTGCGATTCGACAGCGGCTACGCGCCGCCGGAGGGCGAGCCGGGCCGGGACCGCTGGCTCGGCCACGCGCCGTGTCGGGAGGGATGGGCCTACGTGCTGCGTCACGAAGGGCCGCCGCGTCCCTGGCTGATCGCGACGAACGGCTATCGCATGGGGCATGCGCGGATCGACGTCCCCTTCTTCGCACGTTTCTTCAAGGACCACGGTCGGCCCGGCAGTCCGGGCGCCGCGGGGCTCGGACTGAACGTGCTGATCCCGGTGCTTCCGTTGCACGGACCGCGGCGCATCCACTGGCATTCGGGGCAGGGCTTCCTCGGGGTCGAGGTGCTCGACACGATCCACGCGGAGACCCAGGGGCTCTGGGACATGCGCCGGCTGCTCTCGTGGGTGCGGGCGCAGGGGGCGCCGGCCATCGGCGCGTTCGGGCTGTCGCTCGGCGGGCTCACGACGGCGAACTTCGCGAGCCTCGCGACCGGACTCTCGGCGGCGGTCCCCGGCATTCCGCTCCTGTCGATCGAACGGATCCTCAGGCGGCACGCGCCCGCAGCGCAGCTCGCCTGGGCGATGGACCAGGGCTTCGATTTCGAGCGCGCGGCAGATCTGCTTCGCGTGATCACGCCGACCTCCCTCACGCCGCAGGTGCGGAAGGAGAACCGCTTCCTCTTCGGAGCGACCGGGGATCGGCTGGTCACACCGGATCACGTGCGCGATCTCTGGCGACACTGGGACGAGCCGGAGATCGTGTGGTACGACGGGTCGCACATCAGCTTCGCGCGGGAGAAGGCCGTCTGGGAGGGCGTCGACCGGACCCTGCGCGAGAGCGGCCTCGCGGCCGGTTGACCCGCGTTCGGTTCGCCGCCGGGGTGCATTCCGTCTGCACTTGATTGGAGCGGGCCGAGTGCCGATCTATCCTCGGAAGCGCGTCGCGCTCCGGGGGACGAATGGACGATCGGAGGTGGACCGAGTCGAGCCGCCCGTCCGGCTACTCGCTGGACGGTCGCTATCTGTCCGACGAAGGCGTGGTCTTCCTGACGGGAATCCAGGCCCTCGCGCGGCTGCCCCTCGAGCAGCTGCGCGTCGACCGCCGCGCCGGCCTGAACACTGCGGCGCTCGTCTCCGGCTATCCCGGCTCGCCCCTCGGCGGGTACGACCGGGCGGTCGCCCAGGCCGCGGCGCTCGCGCGCGACCTGCCGATCTCCTGTCGACCCGCCATGAACGAGGAGTACGGGGCGAGCGCGGTGATGGGCTCGCAGCTGGCCGCCGCCCAGCCCGACTGCCGCTACGACGGGATCGTCGGGCTCTGGTACGGCAAGGCCCCGGGTGTCGATCGTGCGGCCGACGCGCTCCGGCACGCGGTCTACGCGGGGACGTCGATGCACGGCGGTGCGGTCGCGATCGTCGGGGACGATCCCGCGGCCAAGAGCTCGACCGTCCCCTCGTCCTCGGCGGGCGTCCTGACGGACATGCACGTGCCGCTGCTCTATCCCGGAGATCCCGCGGAGGCGCTCGACCTCGGACGACACGCGATCGCACTCTCGAGGGCGACGGGGCTGTGGAGCGCGCTCAAGATCGTGGCGGACGTGGCCGACGCGACCGCGAGCGTCGAGCTCGCTCCGGACCGGATCGTCCCGGTGATCCCGCGGATCGACGGCCAACGCTATCTGCACCAGGCCGACGGCGCGCTCCTCACGCCGCGGACCGTCGAGGTCGAGCGCGAGATCGTGGAGGTCCGCTACGAGCTCGCGCGACGATATGCGTCCTCGAACGCGCTGAACCACGTGACCGTCGACCCGCCGGACGCGTGGATCGGCGTCGTCTCCTCGGGCATCACCTACCGCGAGGTGCGCGAGGCGCTCGCGCGTCTCGGTTTGCGCCGCGACGAGGACGTCGCGGCGTGCGGGATCCGGCTGCTCAAGATGAGCATGCCCATGCCCTTCGACCCGGAGACGGTGAAGCGCTTCGCGAAGGGGCTCCACGAGGTGCTCGTCATCGAAGAGAAGCGCCCCGGACTCGAGTCCCTCGTGAAGGATGCGCTCTACGGCGAAGTGGATCGGCCGGTCGTCGTCGGCAAGCGGGACGCCGACGGAGCCCCGCTCGTTCCCGGGCACGGCGCGCTCGATGCGGACGGGTTGATCCCCGTCCTGCGGCGCCGGCTGTCGCCGCGGATCTCGGACCGGCTCGTGCCGGAGCGCCCGGCGCCGGAGGAAGGGCTCGCGGTCCTGCCCGTCGCACGTTCTCCCTTCTTCTGCTCGGGCTGCCCGCACAACCGGAGCACCCGGGTTCCGGACGGCGCGCTCGTCGGCGCTGGGATCGGCTGTCACACGATGGCGCTGCTGATGGACGAGGATCGCGTGGGCGACATCGGCGGGCTCGGCTGCATGGGCAACGAAGGCGTGCAGTGGATCGGGATGTCGGACTTCCTCGAGCGCGACCACTTCATCCAGAACCTGGGCGACGGCACCTACTTTCACTCCGGTCAGCTCGCGATTCAGGCGAGCGTCGCCGCCGGCGTGAACGTGACCTACAAGCTCCTCTACAACGGGACGGTGGCGATGACCGGTGGGCAGGATCCGCAGGGGCAGCTCGAGGTGCCGCGGGTCGTGCGCAGTCTGCTGAACGAAGGCGTCGCGCGCGTCCTCGTGACGACCGACGACGTCGCCCGGTACGACGGGATCGCGCTACCGGCCGGGGTCTCGGTCTGGTCCCGGGATCGCCTGATCGAGGCGCAGGAGGTCCTCGCGAAGGTGACCGGGACGACGGTCCTGATCCACGATCAGGACTGTGCCGCGGAGGCCCGCCGTGCCCGCAAGCGCGGCAAGGTCGAGACGCCGCCCCATCGCGTCGTGATCAACCACCGGATCTGCGAGGGCTGCGGCGATTGCGGTCAGGTCAGCAACTGTCTGTCGGTCCAGCCGATCGAGACGCCCTTCGGACGCAAGACCGCGATCGACCAGACGACCTGCAACCTCGACTACTCCTGTCTCGAGGGCGATTGCCCGTCCTTCATGACGATCACCGGCGCGTCGGGCGGCGCGAAGCGCACGGCGCCGCGCACGCTTCCCGACCCGCCGGATCCGATCGCCGAGCCCGCGCTCCGCGTGCCGGCCGACGAGTTCGCCGTCCGGATCACCGGGATCGGCGGGACCGGGGTCGTGACCGTCGCGCAGGTCGTCGGGACGGCCGCGATGCTCGACGGATTCCATGTGCGTGGCCTCGACCAGATCGGGCTCTCGCAGAAGGCGGGGCCCGTCGTGAGTGATCTGCGCCTCTCGCGGACCGCGCCCACCTCTACGAATCGGCTCGGCGAGGGGCAGGCCGATCTCCTGCTCGCCTTCGACCAGCTCGTGGCCGCCTCCGAGAAGGGCCTGCTCACGACCGACCCCGAGCGGACCACCGTCGTGGGCTCCACGACGGCGACCCCGACCGGCGAGATGATCACCCACCCCGAAGTCCAGCTGCCTTCCTCGACGGCGCTCGTCGAGCGGATCGGCTCGCGCACGCGTGCCGGCGCCGGCTTCTGGGCCGACGCGGCCGCGATCACCGAAGACCTGTTCGGCAACGCCACGACGGCGAACCTCTTCGTCGTCGGAATGGCGGTCCAGGCGGGCTGCCTCCCCGTCTCGGCCGCACGGCTCGAAGAGGCGATCCGGCTGAACGGCGTCGCGGTCGAAGCGAACCTCGCGGCGTTCCGGTGGGGGCGGATCCAGGTTGCGGATCCCGCCGCCGTCGCGGACGCGCGCGCCGGGGCGGAGCGGGGGCAAGCGGCCGTCGCAGGGCCGGTCGCGTATCCGGTCCCCGAGTCCCTCGACCTTCGGATCGGGCCCCTCGACGTCGACGAAGCGTTGGCGGCGGACCTGCGTCGGCTCGCGAGCGAGCTCGTCGCCTGGGGTGGACGTGCCGAAGCGTCGCGCTGGCTGGATCTCGTCGAGGCGACCCTCGCGGCGGAGGAGCGCGCCGCTCCGGGAAGTCGCCGGCTGACGCGAACCGTCGCCGCAATGGCGTACAGGCTGACCGCCTACAAGGACGAGTACGAAGTCGCGCGCCTGATGACCGACGAGGACGGGCTCGCGGCGGCGCGAGAGGTGGCGGGTGACACCGGCCGTCTCGCCTGGCGCCTGCATCCGCCGATCCTGCGTGCCCTCGGGCTCCGGAAGAAGATCGCGATCGGCTTCGGCGCCGCGCCGCTCGTCCGGCTCCTCGCGAAGGGGCGCGTGTTGCGCGGGACGCCCTTCGACGTCTTCGGCTACGCCGAGGTCCGCCGCGTCGAACGCGCCCTGGCAGGCGAGTACCGGAGTGCGATCGAAGAAGCGATCGAGGGGCTCGACGCCGAAAGACTCGAAGCGGCGATCGCCCTCGCGGCGCTCCCGGAATCGGTCCGGGGCTACGAGGACCTCAAGCTCGCGCGCGTCGCCGCGTATCGGGAGAAGCTCGCCCACGCGCGGGCCGCGCTTCGCTAGGCTGGACTCCGCGCGTTCGCACTCTGCCGACGTTGGACCCATCCCGGACCGGAGTCGGGCATCCGTCGCGCGGGGGAGGGCGCATCGGCGCCTCTCCGCCTAGCCTTGCGCCGCGCCGGTCGGCCGATCCGAAGGCGCGCCCCTGCGAGGTCCGCTTGGACGAAGATCTGCTCTCGAAGCCCTTCCGACCGCTCCCGATCCGCGCGATGAACGCGGCCGGCCGCGGGCTCGCGCGCCTGGGCGTCGTTCCGATCTCGCTCGATCCGGACGACCTGCTCGCGGCCGCGAGCAAGGCGGCGGGGCTCTCGGACTTCGGTCCCGAGACTTTTCTTCCCGGCTTCCACAAGCTCCTCGAATCCCTCGAGGCGGACGGCCGGCTCTCGCTCTTCGGCCGCTTCTTCGCACGCCGGCAGCTCCTCGAGCTCCTCACCCACCGCCTCGAGCTCGCCGACTGGCGGAAGCGTCGGCCGGAGATCGCCGACGTCGAGATCCGCCGCCCGCTCTTCATCCTCGGCCTGCCGCGGACGGGCACGACGCTCCTCTACGGTCTGCTGGCGGAGGACCCCGCGAACCGCGCACCGCTCTCCTGGGAGATCGACCAACCGAGCCCGCCCGCGGAGACCGCGACCTACGACACGGACCCGCGGATCGCGACGACCCAGGCGCGCTTCGACCAGGTGAAGGCGCTCGCGCCGGGCTTCCAGGCGATCCATCCGATCGGCGCGCTGATGCCCCAGGAGTGCATCGTCCCGACGGCGTCCGAGTTCATGAGCCTGCGCTTCCAGATGGTCTTCGACGTGGAGCGCTACGACGCGTGGCTGCTCGAGCAGGACATGCGGCCGACCTACGCGTGGCATCGGCGCTTCCTCCAGCACATGCAGTCCCGGCACGCGTGCGACCGCTGGATCCTGAAGTCGCCGGGCCATCTCGGGCCGATCGACGTGCTCTTCGAGATCTACCCCGACGCGATGGTCGTCCAGACCCATCGCGACCCGATCCGCGTGATCCCTTCGGTCGCGCACCTCGAGTACACGATGCGCCTCGTGTCGTCGGACCAGGTCGATCCGGCCCGCGTCGGTCGTCAGATGATCGCGGTCTGGTCGAAGCTCCTCGAGCAGGGCATGGCCGCGCGGGATCGTCATCCCGAGCGAGAGGAACGGATTCTCGACCTGTCCATGCGGGAGGTCGTCGGTGATCCGATCGCCTGCGTCGATAAGATCTACCAGCACTTCGATCTCGAGCTCTCGGACGAGGCGCGCACGCGGATGCAGCGGTACCTCGTCGATCATCCGAAGGACGAGTTCGGGACCCACCGCTACAGCCTCGAGGCCTTCGGTCTGGAGCAGGACGCGGTGAACGCGGCGTTCAAGGGCTATCGCGAGCGCTTCGACGTGGCGGCGGAGCCGTTCGCGGAGCCGGGCTGATCGCGGCGCTGCGCGCGCCTGACGCCGATCAGCTCAGCGAATAGACCCGCGCGAGGACGCGGTCCTTGAGCCGAGCCGGCATGAGGTGCATGGCGATCGCCTGCACATGCGCGGAGAAGGGCGTGTAGTAGCGCGCCTTCGGTCGCCGAGCCTCCGCGGCGCGAACGATCACCCTCGCGACGTCGTCCGGGGAGAGCGGATTCTTCAGGTTCTTCTTCGCGAGCTCGTCGAGGTCGAACATCGTCTTGCGATACGGGTTGTCCGGATCCTCGCGGAGGTGCTGCGCGCCCTCGCGCGCGTTGTCGAAGACCGCCGTGTCGACGAAGCCCGGGATGATCAGAGCGAGCCGGATGCCGAAGGGCAGCAGCTCGAGGCGGAGCGCGTCGGTCGCGGCGTGCATCCCGACCTTGGTCGCGGCGTAGGGGATCGCGAGGGGCGCCGGAACCATGCCCGCCAGAGATCCGACGTTCACGATCCGCCCGCCGCCCTGGGCGCGCATGAGGGGCGTGACGTGCCCGATCAGCTGGAGCGCGCCCAGCAGGTTCACGTCGAAGATGTGCCGCAGCTCCGCCCGGGAGAACTGCTCGATCGCGGCGCCGGGCGAGTAGCCGGCGTTGTTCACGAGCAGGTCGATCCGTCCGAGTCGTTCGTGGGCCTGCTCGACCGCGCGCTCGGTCTGCGCTTCGTCGGCGAGATCGGCGGCGATCGGGAAGGCACGGCGCCCGGTCTCCTCGACGCGCTTCGCGCACAGGTCGAGGAGATCGGTTCGGCGGGCGACGAGGGCGACGTCGTAGCCCTTCTCGGCCAGGGCGCGGGCGGCGGCCTCGCCGATCCCGGAGCTGGCGCCGGTAATGAGGGCGGTCTTCGTCGAGGGCGTGCTGGGGTCGCTCATGTCGCGCGAGGATGGCGTGTCCAGGCCGCCGAACAAAGTCTGGATTCCGTTTCTGCCCGACTCCCGACGAGCGCGAGTCGGGCTAGTCTCCGCCGCGCTCGTCTCCTTCCGACCCCGAACGAGGTTCTCATGCACGATTCGTCCGGCCGTTTCGCTTCCGAAGTTCCGCTCTCCGCGAAGAACCGCCTGCTTCGGCTCCGGGTCGGGCTTCTCACCCTCGCGTGGCTCTGCCTCGCGGGCTGCGCCGAGATGCAGGCCCAGATGGAGGCCGCCGGCATCGATCTCGGTGACGTCCTCGTGGCGGGGGCGCCGCTCGATGCCTCGACCGTCGCGACGGGGCTCAAGCAGGCCCTCGAGGTCGGGACGCGCCGCACGACGACGACGCTCTCCCGGCCCGGCGCGTTCGGGAACGACCCGGTGCTCCGGCTGAGCCTGCCCGGCGAGCTCGGTCGCGTCGCCGAGGTGCTCCGTGGCGTCGGCTTCGGCGCGCAGGTCGATGCCCTCGAGGACTCGATGAACCGGGCGGCGGAAGAGGCGGCGGCCCAGGCGGTCCCGGTCTTCACGTCGGCGATCACGCAGATGACGATCGCGGACGCCTTCGAGATCCTGAATGGCGCCGACGATGCGGCCACGCAGTATTTCCAGGAGCGGACGAGCGAGACGCTCCGGGCGCGCTTCCGCCCGGTCGCGACGCGTGCGATGCAGGAGGTCGGGCTCTACGGCCTCTACACCGAGATCGTCGAACGCTACGACCAGATCCCCTTCACGAAGCCGCCGGCGGTCGACCTCGAAGGCTACGTCGCGGACCAGACGCTGACCGCGCTCTTCGCCGAGATCGCGCGGGAAGAGGGGCGGATCCGGGAGGATCCGGCGGCTCGCTCCACCGCGCTGCTCCGGCGGGTCTTCGGCGCGGCGGGGACGCCGGAAGGACGCGGTCCGGGCGCGATGTGATCCGATCGAAGCGGATTCGCGCAGTCCGGACCCACGGGCGCGGCGCCGCCTAACCTCTCGCGGCGCGCTTCGCGGCTGTGTAGTGCACGTCGTCGAGCTCGCTCGGGAAGATCTCGGCCAGGAACTTCGCGTGGTCGGCACGCTCGGACGCGTCCTCGGCGAAATGCTGCCCGAAGAACGCGCGGACGGCGAGGGTCGTCAGCCAGTGTTGCCGCCCCGGGCTCATCGCCTCGTCGAAGGTGATCTGGCACGGCATCGAGGCATCCGACGCGTCCAGGATCCCCGCGTCGGGGCCTCCGAGACCCGGGAAGGGATCGGTTCCGGGCGCGATGTCGAGGTTCGCGACCAGGCTGTCGCAGCCGAGGCTGTCCGGGTTGCCGAGGAGCCGCATCGGGCCCGCCGCGATCGACGAGAACGCCGCGTGACTCGCGGCGTCGAGGGTCACGAGACCGCCGTCGGTGATCCGTTCCGGGACCGGCGCGCCGTTCTCCTCGTAGCGGATCATCGCGTCGTGGGTGCCAGCGATCATCAGGAAGGGGACGTCCGCCTGATCGAAGTAGTCGGGACCGAACATCGCCGACGGACCCGCGATCGAGACGGCGACGCGGATGCGCGGGTCTCCGAGCTCCGGATGGAAGGCGGCGAGGGTCGTCGTGAGTCCGCCGAGGGAGAGGCCCATCACGCCGATCCGATCGCGATCGATCCCGCCTTCGAAGGGTCGCTCGTCGGGACCGAGCCCGAGGACGGAGTCGATCAGGAAGGACACGTCGCCGGGCTGGTTGACCACGTCCATCGCGTTGGGGCCGCCCGGCGCGCCGAAGTGGGAGAGGGGGTAGTCGGTCGCGACGACCACGTACCCGTGGCTCGCCATGTGTTCGGCGAGATGGCTCCCGCCGTACCGGTTCGACATGAAGCCGTGGCTGTAGACGAGAAGCGGATACGGGCCTTCTGCGTCCACGGGAGACCAGAGCGTGACCGCGAAGGTTCGATCCGGGCTGCCCGCGAAGTCGCCGTTCGCGGCCGTCGGTCGCGTGGCATCGACCCAGGTGAAGTCGGTCGTCTGGACGGCGAGGGGGCCCGGGGCCAGGCGCGCGGCGCTCACGGTGCCCTCGGGCAACGGGTCGGGCCGGGTGGCGACGAGGGCGAGGCCGACGCCGGCGGCGACGACCACGAAGAACACGAGGAGGACTCGAAGCACCTTCATGGGATCCCTACGTCTCCTGCGCCCGCCGTGGGATCGGGCGCGACTTGCAATTCACTGCGGAGCTGTCCATCGTAGGCCATCAAACGGGGACGAGGAGGAGTGCGCTGTGGATCGACGGGATTTCATGAAGAGTGTCGGTGTGGCGGGAGGCCTCTCGATGATGACGGGCGGGCTGGCCGAGATGGCGAGCGCGGACGGTCACGAGGGCGGAAGCGGGACCGCCGCCCGCACGGCGATGCGCGGGCTCCTCGATACGATCCGCGGCGTCGAGGACCAGCTGATCCGCGCCGATCGCGGCTTCAGCGAGGCGGAGCTCGCCGAGGCGGAACGCTCCCTCGCCCATCTCCTCTACACGGCCCTCGACTTCTGGCTCGAAGCGAAGCCCCACCGGCCGATCTTCCGCCCCTACGTCACGCCGACGCGGAAGCTCCTCGGCTGCAACCCGGACTCGGTCTACTACTTTGCGCCGATTCGTGACGACAAGACCTATCGGATCAGCGGAAACGTCGGTGCCGCGACCTTCACCTCGTTCACGATCGAGCGCGGCAGCCACGACGGGCACGCCGCCCGGGGCTCGATCGCCGCGCTCAGTGATCTCGACATGGAGATCGACGGCGACGGCAGCTTCGAGATCCTCTTGAGCCGCGAGCAGCCGGCGAAGGGCAACTGGCTGAAGATCTCCGACGGCGCGAGCCAGATCACGACGCGCCACTACCACGAGGCGCGGCAGAACGTGGCGGCGCTTCCGGGCCGGGTGATCCCGCTCAGCCTCGAAGTGCTCGATCCGGATCCGCTTCCGCCGAACGGCGGGGACGAGGAGGTCGCCCGGCACCTCGAATGGGTCGCCAACTTCGTGCGCGAGCACGCGGCGATGACCTTCCAGAAGACGAGCCCCGAGATGGCGAAGAAGCTCGGCTGGGTCTCCCTCGAGACGAACGAGTTCAAGAAGCCCGGTCAGTGGGTGAGCGCCTCGGGCGACCAGGCCTACGGCAACACCCATGCCTGGTACGCGCAGACGAAATACGAGCTCGCCCCGGACGAGGCGCTCGTGATGACCGGGCGCTTCCCGGATTGTCGCTTCGCGAACGTGGTCCTCTGGAACTCGTTCATGCAGAGCTACGACTACGCGAATCGACAGATCTCGCTCAACCGCAACCAGATCACCTACGAGGACGACGGATCGTTCCGGATCGTGATCGCCCACGAGGATCCGGGCGTGCCGAACTGGCTCGACACGGAAGGCCGCGGCGCCGGGACGATCTACTGGCGCTACATCTTCCCCACGTCGAAGCCTTCGCGGGTCCGGACGAAGGTCGTGAAGGCGTCGAAGCTCGGGTGAGCGCGGAGGACGAGCTGGCGGTCCTGCTCGCGGAGCGGGCGATCACGCGGGTAATCCAACGCTACGCGCGCGCGGTCGACGCACGGGACTTCGACAGCGTTCGGGCCTGCTTCCACCCCGACGCACGGATCCACTACGGCGACTACTACACCGGCGGACTCGACGAGACCCTGGATTTCCTGGCGTCGTCGCTCCCGAATCTCGAATCGACGCTCCACGTCTTCGGGACGCCCTGGATCGAGCTCGATCCGGGGGGCTTCGAGGCCCGGGTCGAGACCTACGCGATCAACTCGGCGACGTATCCGCCGGACGATGCGGGGCGGTCGATGCAGAACGTGAGCGGCACGCGCTACGAGGACCGTTTCGCGCTGCGCGACGGATCCTGGGGAATCGTCGAACGACGGAATCAGCGCGTCTGGGCGCACAATCTGCCGGAGGAGGGCGAGCCCGCCGCGCCCGTCGCGGGCCCGGGGCCGATCTCGTCCGGAGGGGCTCGCTCGGGGGCGTGACGCCGGCGTCTCGCACGGGTTAGCGTCCGGGTTCGACTCCGGAGGTCCCATGTCCAGCACGCCCCACGCCTCTTCCAGGGAAGTTCGCGCCCGCCTCGATCATCCGGTCATCGACGCCGACGGCCACGTCATCGAGTTCCTGCCGGCGGTGCGCGACTTCCTCGTCGAAGAGGGCGGGCGCGAGCTCGCCCAGCAGTTCGATCAGGTGGTCGAGGCGGGGCGGGCGCTCGAGTCCCTCTCGATCGACGAGCGTCGCGCGATGGGGGCCTTCAAGCTCACCTGGTGGCCCTACCCGGCGGAGAACACGCTCGATCGCGCGACGGGGATGCTGCCCGGACTGCTCTACGAGCGGCTCGACGAGTTCGGGATCGACTTCGCGGTCCTCTACCCGACGATGGGGCTCACGGGGATGAGCCTCGATCAGACCGAGCTCCGCCGGGCGTCGATCCGCGCGTTCAATCGCTGCGCGGCGGAGATGTACGCGCCGTACTCGGATCGGCTCTCGCCGGTGGCGATGATCCCGATGTACGACCCGGGCGAGGCGATCGACGAGCTCGAATACTGCGTGAACGAGCTCGGTCTGAAGGCGGTTCTCCTGAACGGCCTCGTCTATCGCCCGCTCGTCGACGACGCCGCCGCGCCGCGCGGGGCGCGCTGGGTCGATACGTTCGGGCCGGAGAGCCCCTACGACTACGATCCGGTCTGGGCGAAGTGCGTCGAGCTCGGCGTCGCCCCGACCTTCCACTCGAGCGCGATGGGCTGGGGCTCGCGGCTGTCCCAGACGAACTACGTCTACAACCATCTCGGGAACTTCGCGCAGGCGGGCGAGGCGACCTGCCGCTCGATGGTGATGCACGGGGTGCCGACCCGCTTCCCGGAGCTGCGCTGCGCCTTCCTCGAGGGCGGCGTCGCCTGGGCGGCCAACCTCTACTCGGATTTCGTCGGCCATTTCGAGAAGCGCGGCGTTCCGGGAGTCCACGCGTACGACCCGGACAAGATCGATCGCGCGATGATCCGGTCGCTCTTCGAGAGCCACGGCTCCGAGCGCTTCAAGAAGCACCTCGACGAGCTCGAGGAGGGGCTCTCCCATCTCTCGGGGCCCGGGCTCTTCCGGGACGATTTCGAGGCGAGCGGGATCAACCGGGCCGAAGACATCAAGACGATCTTCGAACGGAACTTCCGCTTCGGCTGCGAGGCGGACGACCCGATGAACGCCGTCGGCTTCAATCGTGCGGTCAACCCGATGGGCGCGCAGATCCGGGCGATCTTCAGCTCGGACATCGGCCACTGGGACGTGACCGACATGTCCGAGACCGTCGAAGAGGCGTGGGAGCTCGTCGACGAAGGTCTCCTGACGGAGGAGGACTTCCGCGACTTCACCTTCGTGAACGCGGCGACCATGTGGAAGGAGGCGAACCCCGCCTTCTTCGCAGGAACCGTCGTCGCCGACGCGGTCGAGGCGCTCTGAGCCCCGTCTCGTCGACGCGAGCTAGAGCTTCGCGAGCACGTCGTCCTGGTAGCGCCGGATGAAGGCGCGCTGGCCCTCGATCTCGATGGCCTGGGCTTCGCCCTGGCTGATCATCACGCGGCTAGCCCCGGCGTCCACGTAGGAGCGGACGAAGGGGACGTCCATCGTCTTCGTGAAGTCGAAGCTCGCCGGCCAGATCGTGAGCTCGATCTCGGCGGGATCACGGCCCGCGCCCGACGCGGTCCGCGCGATCGTCTCGACGCCCTCCGCGAAGGCTTCGGGCGAGATCACGTAGGGATACCAGCCATCGCCAAGCCGACCGGCGCGGCGCGCGGCGAACTCGGAGCTGCCGCCGATCAGGATCGGGACGCTCTCGCCGTTCGCCGGCTTCGCGTCCATGTGCACCTTCTCGAAGGTGACGTGCTTGCCCTGATAGGTCGCGAAGTCCTCGCGCCAGAGGACCCGCATCGCCTCGATCGTCTCGTCGAGTCGCCGACCGCGATCGCGGTAGGGGACGCCGATCGCCTCGTACTCCTCGCGCTGCCAGCCGATCCCGACGCCGAGTCGGACGCGTCCGCGGGAGAGCGCGTCGAGGGTCGCGACGCGCTTCGCGAGGATCGCCGCGCTGTGCTGGGACGCGATCACGACGGCGGTGCCGAGCCGGATCTTCTCCGTCCGTGCGGCGGCGAAGGCGAGCCACTCGAGAGGATCCGGCATGAGCGTGTCGGGCGCGGTCGGCGCGCGGCCGTCGGCGGAATACGGATACAGGGGCTCGTACTGGTCGGCTATGACCACGTGCTCGACGGTCCAGATGCTCTCGACTTCTTCCTCCTCGAGCATCTCGAGGAGCGGGATCACGTAGTCGGGGTCATCGGTGATGCCCTTCGTCATGGGCGGGATGTAGCCGAGGGCGGGGGTGGTCATCGGAGGCTCCTGTTGCATGGAAGATCGAGGATAGGGGACCGGACTCAGGTCGGTTCCGCGCTGGACCGGGCCGCCGCGAACGCCTTCAGGTAGAAGACGCCGACGAGACAGCGGCCGAGGGTCAGGGCGACGGGGAAGCTGAAGCCGAACGCGACGATCGCCGCCTCCGAATCGGTGCCGCCGAAGCGCGTGCCGAAGAAGTAGAGCATGGCGGCCTGCTGGGTTCCGAGGCCCGCGGGCGAGATCGGGAGCCCTCCGACCGCCTGGATGATCGGCGTGGCGGCGAGGACGAGGGGGAAGGGCAGGTCGATGCCGAAGGCCCGGGTCCCGAAGAAGAAGACCAGGATGTACAGGAAGTGATAGACCGCTTTGCCGGGGATCAGGATCGCGAGGTCCCGTGCGGCGAAGCGCCGGTGGGCCTGATGGATCGAGATCTCCCGCCACCACCGCAGCCAGCGAAAGGAAGGCCAGCTCGCGCGGAGGATCACGAGATTCACGACCGTGAGGGCGATGGCCAGGAGCGCCCAGCGGCGCGCTTCGGAGAGGTCGTCCGCGCCTGCCACGAGGGACGGGAGCAGCGTCATCCCCAGCGAGGCGAAGCCGGCGAGGATGATGCCGTCGACGGACTGGTAGAACATGACCGTGCTCGTCGATTCGAGGAGCGGCACGCCCTTCGTCTGCTTGAGCCGGAGGATCACCGCGGCCTTGCCCACGTTCCAGTTGATCGGCGTGAACAGGTACGACATGCCGCGCAGGGCGCGCGCTTCGGCGTGGTCGACCGGCGCGTTGAAGCGCGTGAAGAGCCAGGTGTAGAGGGTCGACTCGATCGCGAACCAGGCGAGGACGGCTGCGCCCATCACGCCCAGGAAGAGGGCGAGGTCCGCGGCCTGGGCGGCTTCCCACGCCTCCAGGAAAGGGACGCGGGTGAAGACCCAGTAGATCAGACCCGCCGCGACCAACCAGGGCAGGAGCGTCTTCGCGTGCTCGCGGACGCCCTTCCGCGCATCCGCATCCCGCTCCGCGGCGCCCGAGGGCGAGGACTCTATCGGGCCGGGCGTTCCCGCTTCGCTCTCGCCGGCCCCCATGTTCGACTCCGTCCCGGATGGGCGATTCGGCTCAGTCGTCGAGCTTCAGGACGCGGCGCGCGTTCTCGTGGAGGAACTTCGGCCAGACGTGGTCGCGGAAGGGCACGTCCTTCATCTCGGTCATGATCCGCTCGAGGGAGAGGCCCATCGGGAAGTAGCCCGCGTAGAGGATCTTGTCCGCGCCGCGCGTGTTCGCGTACTTGATGATGGCCTCGGGGTAGTGCTTCGGCGCGAAGGCGCTCGTGCAGTAGTGGAGGCCGGGCCACTTGAGCATGAGCTTCACCGCGAGATCCTCCCACGGCTCGCAGCCGTGGTAGGTCACGATCCGGAGCTCGGGGAAGTCGTAACAGATGCGATCGAGCCGCTCGACCTTCTGCGGGTCCATCGGAAGACGCGGCCCGGGGACGCCCATGTTGAGCCCGACCGCGATGTCCAGCTCGCAGGCCTTCGCGTACATCGGATACATCTGCGGATCGTCGACCATGATCTGCGGCAGGTTGCCCGCCGGGAACGTGCTCGCCATCCGGACGTCGAACTCCTGGTGCGCCGCCTCGATCTGGCGAACCGCGCCCATCACGTCGTTCGGGTCGACGTGGACGTTGCCCACGAAGCGGTCCGGATGTTCCTTGAGCGCCTTGCCGGAGGGCGTGTCGGGGCCGCCCGTGCCGACGAGGGCTTTGGTGATGCCCCACTTGTCCATCTCTTCGAGGGTGACCTCGACCGGGTCGCGGCCCTCGCCCCAGCCGTGCGGCACGCCCTTGAACATGTACTGGGCAGGGAACTTGAACTCCTTGGAGTCCTTGTCCTTCGCGGCGGAACGCAGGTTCCCGTAGGTCGCCTCGAGGTCGAGGATCGGGAAGGAGAGCATGAGGTCGATGATCGGAACGTCGGTGGGCATGGCCATGCGGTCGACGTTATCACAGCGGATCGGGTCGCAAGGGACGCCCGCCGGCCGATCCGGCATCGATCCTTCCCGGTGATAGACTGGACGTCCCCGCGGCGCGCCCGCTCACGAGGACGAGAGACGATGGACATCGAAGGCTTCGGAACCCTGATCGACCCCGACGACATCGAGTGGTTCGAGACGCCCGGGGGCAACTCGCTGAAGGTGCTGCGCGTGTCGGAAGAGACCGGCTCGTACACGGCGCTCTTCAAGGCGGAGAAGGGGACGGTGAACCCGCCGCACATCCACCTGGGGCCGGCGGATTTCTACGTCCTCTCGGGTGCGATGGACTATCGCGGCGGGAGCTCGAAGGCGGGGGACTGGATCTACGAGCCGAACGGCGCGGTCCACGAATCGACCAGCCACCCGGAGGAGACGATCTACCTCGCGAACGTGCACGGGGCGATCGCCTTCTACGGGGACGATCCCGGCGACGGCAGCGAGCGGCCGATCGTGGCGATCTCGGACTGGCGCGGCATGAAAGCGATCCAGGAAATGCAGAAGACCCGGGGCCGCGCGTAGCCTGGCGCGCACGATCCACTCGACGATCCGGGTCCTGCCCGACGGTGACCCGATCGAAGTGATCCAGCGCGGCGGCCGCTTCCCCTGGCGGGTCGCGTCCGGAAGAAGACGAACGCCCCGGTCGCCGCTCGATTGGGGGGGAGTCGGCGCCGGGGCGTGGACGCGGGGATGGATCGCGGCTCTTCCTCGGGTGGGGCGCGCGCTCGCGCCGAACCTCCGCGGTCGTCCGCGGCGGATGCCTGTCTGCGTTCCGTTCCTCGCGCGTCTTCGAAGTCTGTCTCAGCGGAAGGCGCTCGCGGCCTTCGCCATCGTTCCCTTGCACGCGGCATTCCAGCCACTCGAAGTCGGGGGCGTGATCTTCTGCAGCTGCCGACGCATGTCGCGCATCGCCACCCCGACGGCCTTGCCGAGTCGGTGGATGCTCGTCCCCGCGACGCCGTAGGCCGTGCCGCCGCCGAGGTCGCGGCGCTGCAGGAACCGGGCGATCGGTTCGTCGGTCTCCGAGTCCTTGAGCTCGAGGACCAGGGTCGCCTGCCCGAAGGAGCGGACGAAGCTCAGGCTCGAGCCCGTCTCGAGCTCGGGCGTGTGGAGCTCGAGATCCGTCACGAAGAAGCGCACACCGAGCACGCAGGGACCCGGCTCGTCGGTCAGACCGATCGCGCCGTCCTGGGATCCCTCGACGGCCGCGGCGAGCATCGCGTTGATCCGATCCTCGTCCCGATCGGACAGCCAGCCTTGATCGGGGCTGTATCGGAAGCCCACTTCCTCGATCAGGATCTCGTCGTAGCGACCGAGCTCGTGATCCGGTCGGACCAGGAAGAGGCCTCGCCCGCCGGTGTCGACGGTCCGCAGGTCGACGTCGTCGCCCGTGTCGGCTACGGCGGTCGTACCGGCCGACCGTAGGGTCGGGGCACAGCCCACGGTGACGAGGAGCAGGGCCGCCAGGAGCGCGGCGATTCGGGGGGCACGGAAGACCAGAGCGTCGGAAGTCATGTCGATTCCTCCCTGCATGGCGTTCGAGCGCTGGACTCGAAGCTATGGGATTCCCTGGCGCTGCCATGGGGGAGAAACCCGAGGCGATTGGGTTTTTCGGGTTCTCGAACGGTTTTTGCCCGACTTTCTTCTGGGGACTTCTCCCTAGTTTGATGAGAATCTGTCGGTGGCAGGCCCGCTTCGGCGCGATCTACCCTGCGGGTCACGGCGTTGCCGGTCGACTCCGTCGGCGGCTGGAATGACGGTGGGGAGGAGCAGCGACCGGTGAGCGGAGCGGACGAGGAGAGGGGCGGCGCGATCGCGGAGCCCGGGCTCGCCGCAGGCTCGGCGGGCACGCTCGCGCACCTTCGCGTGCTCGACGTGACGAGCGCGAGCGCCGCCTACGCCGGGAAGCTGCTGGCCGATCTCGGTGCCGACGTGATCAAGGTCGAGCCGCCGGGCGGGGACCCCGCGCGGCGCGAGGCCCCGCTCGGACCGGACGGCGAGAGCCTGCCGTTTCGCTACGAGAACACGAACAAGCGGAGCGTCGTCCTCGACCTCGCGGGCGAGGAGGGGGCAGAGGCCTTCCGTGCCCTCGCGCGGGACGCCGACCTCGTGCTCGATGGCCTCTCGGGGGGCGGTCTCGCCGACTTCGGGCTCGACTTCGCGTCCCTGGCCGAGCAGAACCCACGCCTGGTCGTCGCTTCGATCTCGGGCTTCGGTCGGACCGGTCCGCTCGCCGGCGTTCGCTCGAACGATCTCGTGGCGAGTGCGCTCGGGGGCGCGATGACTTCGATCGGTGACCCGGCAGACCCGCCGGTCCGTCTCGCCGGGCACCAGGCCGACGTGATCACCGCCACGAACGCCGCGGCCGCGGCCCTGGTCGCGCTCCACCACGCGGCCCGCTCGGGAAGGGGCCAGTACGTCGACGTATCGAGTCTCGAGACGATCTCGGCGATCACCCACATCGCCGGCGTCGGGAAATGGCTCGAGGACGACGTGATCCCGAAGCGCGTCGGGACGGGGCTCGTCGCTTCGGTGCCCTCGGGCGCCTATCGCTGCAAGGACGGGCTCGTCTACCTGATGGTCAACCGGCCGGCGCACTGGCTCGCCCTCGCCACCTGGATCCACGAAGTGACGGGCAACGAAGAGGTCCTGATGGACACCTTCCACGGGCCCTCGTCGGCGCGGCTCCCGTTCCGCGAGCTGCTCGATCTCTTCATCAGCGACCTGACGGCGACGCTCACCGTCGACGAGGCCTACCACGAGGGCCAGCGTCGACACATCGCCTTCACCCCCATCCACACGGCGGCGGGACTCGCGAAGGACCCCCAGCTGAACGCGCGAGGCTTCTTCGTCGAGATCGACGGCGGCGAAGCGGGTCCACTCTCCGTACCGGGGGCGCCCTATCGGCCGGCGAAGCAGCCCTGGCGGCAGACGCGTCCGGCGCCCGCGGTCGGCGAGCACGACGCCGAGATCAGCCCGGGCACGCGCCCTCGACCGGCGCCGCTCGTCGCGCGGCCTTGCGCGACCCGCGGTCCGCGAACCGGCGGGGCGCTCGAGGGCCTTCGGGTGGTCGAGTTCGGCACCGGCCTCGCGGCGCCCTGGATCGGCCGGATCCTGGCCTGGGCCGGCGCCGAGGTGATCAAGGTCGAATCCCACGGCCATCCGGACGTGCCTCGGCTCTTCGTCCCCCCGCGTGCCCCGGAGCAGGGAACCCAGCCCGAGTGCTCTCCCTGGTTCACCGACTGGAGCGCGGGCAAGCGGTTCGTGTCCCTCGATCTCCGCAACGAGGACGGGGCGGAGCTCGCGCGGAAGATCATCGACGAGAGCGACGCGGTGATCGCCAACTACAGCACCGGCGTGCTCGCGAAGCTGGGGCTCGGCTACGAGACCCTGGCCGCCCGCAATCCCGAGCTCGTGATGCTCGAGTCGAGTGGCTACGGCGAGTCCGGGCCGCTCTCGAAGTACGTGACCTGGGGGCCGAACATCGAGGCGCTGTCGGGGCTCTGCAGCTTCTCGGGCTTTCCCGAGAACGAGTGCACGATCTCCCACTTCGCGTACCCGGATCCGCTCTCTGCGCTGCATGGCCTCGTCGCGCTGATGTCGGCGCTCGCGGCGCGCGATCGGACCGGCGCGGGCCAGGTGATCCATCTCTCCCAGCTCGAGACGACCGTCGCTTCGATCGGTCGCGTGATGGTGGAGTTCGCGGCGACCGGCGAGGAGCCCGCTCGGCTCGGCAACGGCGAGGCGGGGCGCGCGCCGTACGGCTGCTTCCCCTGCGAAGGCGACGACCGATGGGTCGTGCTCTGCGTCGAAGACGACGACGACTGGCCTCGACTGAGGACCCTGCTCGACGACCCGGAGTGGGCGCGGGATCCGCGCCACGCGAAGGCTTCCGCCCGCGTCGAGGATCGTGCGTCGATCGAGGCGCGCATCGCCGAGTGGACGTCGACGCGCAACGACTACGAGATCGTCGAGCGGGCGAGGGCGCTCGGGCTCGCCGCGGGCGTCGTCCAGAACACCGAAGACATGCTGCGCCGCGACCCACAGCTCGAGGCGCGCGGCTTCTTCGAGACGATTCCGCACTGGAAGCGCGGTGAGGTCACTGCCACCGGCATCCCGCTCGGGTTGACGGGGACGCCCGGCCGGACGACCCACTCGGGCTCGTCGATCGGTCACGACAACGACCATGTCTTCGGCGAGCTCCTCGGCCTGTCCCGGGACGAGATCGAGGGCTTCATCGCGTGCGGTGCAATCGAGCGATCCGGTAGATGATCACGCGGAGCGCCGATCGCTCCATCGACGATGCGCGCAGGCGCGTGGCCCGGTGAGCCACCGGGACGAAAGGCAGGCATGGATTCCTTCGACGACAAGATCGCCGTCATCACGGGTGGCGGGACCGGCATGGGGCGGGAGCTCGCGCGGCAGCTGGCGGCCGCGGGCTGTCACGTCGCGATCTGCGACGTGTCCGACGACAACATGGTGCAGACCCGGGCCCTCTGTGAGGCGGAGAGTCCGGACGGCGTGCGCGTCACCACGTGTGTGGCGGACGTCTCCAGGGAGGAGGATCTCCTCCGCTTCCGTGATCAGGTGATGCGGGACCACGAGACCGACTGTGTCCATCTCGTCTTCAACAACGCCGGCATCGGCGCGATGGTCAGCATGATCGACGGCGACCGGGAGACCTGGGAGCGGACCTTCGACATCTGCTGGTATGGCGTCTACTACGGGACCCGCACCTTCCTCCCGATGCTCGTCGCCGCAGAGGAAGGGCACATCGTCAACACGAGCAGCGTGAACGGGCTCTGGGCCACGCTCGGACCTGGGATTCCCCACTCCGCCTACGCGTCGGCCAAGTTCGCCGTGCGCGGCTTCACCGAAGCGCTGATCAACGATCTCCAGCTGAACGCGCCGCACGTCAAGGCCTCGGTCGTGATGCCGGGACACATCGGGACCTCGATCATCGCCAACTCCGGCAAGGTGCTCGGCACGGATCCGAAGGAAATGTCGGATGAACAAGTGCAGGAGATGCGCGAGGGGCTGGAACGCCGTGGTCTCGATCTCGGCAACGCGACGAACGACCAGATCCGTCAGGGGCTGATCATGCAGGGCGAGTCGTTTCGGGACGACGCACCCACGACGGCCGGGGAAGCGGCCACGATCATCCTCGACGGGGTCAAGGCCGGTCGGTGGCGGATCCTCGTCGGCGACGATGCGCACGTCCTCGACCGGATGCTCCGCGAAGATCCCGAGGGCGCGTATACGCAGGCTTTCTACGACCGGCTCCTCGAGCAGGCGGACTGGCGCCTGGGGCAGCTCGGTGGCTCGTGAGCGTCGCCTCGGCGTCGCGCTGATCGCGATCGCGCTGCTCGTCGTCCTGGCGGGCTGCCAGCAGTACGCGAACTCGACGCCGGCCACGGTCCTCGAATCCGACGACGCCGCGAACTACGAGCGGGTCTTCCGGGAGGCGGTGCCGGGGGACGTCGACGTCGTCCACTCGGTCGTCGTGACCTACGCCTTCCGGATCGGCGTCGTCACGACCGACGACTGGGCCTTCGAGGTGCTCGCGCCGCGCAGCTGGGTCGAGCGTCAGGGTGCGAAGTGGCGGCTCGGTCCGGCGGCGTCGGCGCTCGGGGCGGTCGAAGCGCGCCAGGCGGATCCCGTCCGCCCGTGGTACGCGCCGAAGCCCCTGCCGGCCTACGAGGCCTTCGTCGTGCAGGCGACGAGCCTTCCCTACGTGCACCTGCTGGTCGAGCGCAGCCCGCTGCCCGACGGGCGCGTTCGCGTCTTCATGAGCAAGCACTAGACGCCCGGCGCGGCGACGGACGCATCGGAACGAGAACGGCCCCGCATCCCAGGAGGATGCGGGGCCGTTCCAGTTGCCTTCGAGCGCGTGCCGCCGGCGGACTCCCCGGAAGGTGCCCGCCGCCGGCGGACTGCCCGGGGAGTGCCCGCCGCCGGCGGACTGCCCGGGGAGTGCCCGCAGCCGGCGGACTCCCGGCGAGTGCCCGCAGCCGCGGACTAGTCCAGGACGTCGCTGGCGATCAGCTCCTCGAGGTAGGGCGTGTCCCACCAGGAGAGCTGGAGCGCCTTGGCGCGGCGGAAGAACATCTGCTGGTCGTACTCGATCGTGAAGGCGACGCCGCCCCAGATCTGGGCGCAGACCCGCGTCGTCTCTCGGTACGCCTCGCAGCAGAAGAGCTTCGCCATCGGACCGAAGCGGGAGACCGACCGGCCCTGATCGGCGTTCCAGGCGGCCTCGTGAACGAGGACGCGCCCACCGTCGATGCGGGTCGAGGCGTCGGCCATGTAGTGCGCCAGCGCCTGGAAGGCACCGAGGGGCTTGTCGAACTGGATGCGCTGGTTCGCATAGTCGACCGTCTCCGTGAGGCAGCGATCCGCGCCGCCGATCGCCTGCGCCGCGAGGAGGATGATTCCCTCGTGCATGCAGGCGTTCCAGGTCGCCCAACCGGTTCCGGCCTCGCCGATCCGGTCCTCGGCCGAGACCGTCACGCCGTCGAAGTCGATCTGGTACTGGGGCTCACGGCCCTGCGAGAGCAGCTGCTTCCGGGTGATGCCCGCAGCGTTCGGATCGACGAGGAAGAGGTCGACGCCGGCTTCCGTTCGCGCAAGGACGATCAGCTGGTCGGCCACGGCGGCGTAGGGCACCGATCGCTTGCGGCCGGTCAGCTTGAACCCGTCCCCTTCGGACTTCGCCTCGAGGGCGATGCCCCGCTCGCCCTGACCGCGCTCGGGCTCGAGCCAGGCCGGGGTCAGGATCGCCGAGCCGTCGGCGATCTTGCCGAGCCAGGCATCCTTCTGGGCGTCGCTGCCCGCCGCGAGGAGCACCTTCGCGCTCATCACGCAGGACACGAAGTGCGGGACCGGCGCCATCGCCCGGCCCAGCTCTTCGTAGACGAAGGCCGCCTCGAGGAGTCCGAGGCCGCCCCCGCCGTACTGCTCGGGGATCAGCAGCCCGTTCAGGCCGAGCTCGCCCATCTGCCCCCAGAGCTCGGTGGGAACACCGTTGGGGTCGTCTTCCATGTCGCGAACGAGCTGGGTCGGACAATGCTCTTCGAGCATCGCCTTCGCCATGTCGATCACCATCTGCTGTTCTTCTGCGAGATCGAGATCCATCTTGGATTCTCCTTAGAAGTTCTTCGGCAGGCCGAGGTGGCGCCGCGCGATGATGTTCTTCTGGATTTCGGACGAGCCGCCACCGACCGTCTCGTTCATCGTGGCGCGATAGGCGCCCTCGAAACGTCCGCGGAGCGGCGCATCGTCCTGGCCTTCCATGATCGTTCCCTCGTGCCCCTGGATGTCGAGCGCGTCCTTGCAGACCCGCTGGGAGAGGGAGGTCGTGAAGAGCTTGTACTGCGACGACTCGATCGTCGGCGGCTTGCCGCCCGACTTGGCCGCGCAGACGAAGCGCGTCGAGAGCGCCTTCGCGACGGCGGTATCCGTCACGATGTGGGCGATCGTGCGGCGCACGTTCGTGTCGTCCTTCAGCGGCTCGTCGTCGCGCTTCGCTTCCTTGACCCAGTCGACGAGGACGTCGGATCGGTTGGCGATCGGCGAGAGCGTGAACATCGTGAAGCGCTCGAGATCCAGCGCCTCCGAGATCATCTGGAAGCCCTTGCCCTGCTTGCCGACGAGGTACTCGTCGGGCACGAAGACGTCGTCGAAGAAGACCTGGTTGGTCGTGTCCTTGCCGATCGTCGGCAGGCTCTGGACCTCGAGGTTCGGGTTGTCCATGTCGACGAGGAAGAGCGAGAGGCCGTCGTGCTTCGGCTTGTCCGGGTCGGTGCGCGCGCCGACCCAGTACCAGTCCGCGAAGTGCGCGGAGGTCGTCCACATCTTCTGACCGTTCAGCAGCCAGCCGCCTTCGACCTTGTCGGCCTTCAGCTGCATGTTCGCGGCGTCTGAGCCGGCCTCGGGCTCGGAATAGCCGACCGCGAACTCGACCTCGGCGTCGAGGATGAGCGGGAGGAACTTCTCCTTCAGGAAGTCGTTGCCGTGGCGGATCAGCGTCTTGCCGATGATGCCGACGCCCTTGCCGATCTGCGGCGCGGCGTGCTTCGAGAGCGCCTCGTTCAGGATGTACTCGTAGACGCCTTCGATCTCCTGGCCACCGAACTCCTTCGGCCAGGACATGCCGAGCCATCCCTTGGCGGCGAGCTTCTTCATGAAGGCGCGCCGCTCGGGGGTGTCGGAGAGCTGGGTGAAGTTCTCGCGGTGGTGATCCATCACGACCGGGTCGCGATTCTCGACCAGCCAGTTCTCGACCTCTTCGGCGAACTTCTGTTCTTCGGGGCTGAAATCAAAATCCATTGCATGGGCTCCTGAGGCCGAAGCAAGCGAGTCGCCGTCGATCGAGGCGAGGGGGCGCTTCGGCGGGGTGGAGGGGCGACTCGTCACGAATCGCGCTCCGCGACTATATACGAGACGCTGCGTTCTGTATACCGTCCCGCGGGGCATTCGGCGTCGCGCGAGGCGACGCAGTGGCGGGGTGTGCGGGTGGCAGCACCGCGCGGCGATGGAGCGGGCGGTCGGCGTCTCGCTCGGCGCTCCGCTCGCACCGCCGCCTGCCGGGCGTCGCCGCTAGATGATCTCGTAGCGCGCGAGGACGGTTCGGGCCTCTTCCGGCCCGACCGCCTTCTCCGCGGTCAGGCCGGCGCGCCGGGCGCCCTCGACGTTGATCTGGTTGTCGTCCAGGAAGAGCACGCGATGGGGATCGCAGCCGAGGCGCGAGATCGTGTGGTCGAACGCTTCCCGGTCGGGCTTCACGAGCCCCATCTCGTACGAGAGGTACTGCTCGTCGAACAGGGTCATCAGGCCGAACTGCTCTTCGTAGCGCTCGCAGTGGACGCGGTTCGTGTTCGAGAGGCAGGCGAGGCGGCGCCGGCCGTGGAGGTCGGCGACGAGCTCCCGGGCGCCCGGGAGGAGACCCTTCGGCCACGAGATGAACGCATCGAGGAATTCGTTCGGGGACGCCGGCATCGACCAGCTCTCGACCATCCCGCGCGCGAAGGCCCGCTCGTCGCACTCCCCCCGCTCGTAGCGCCGGACCCAGGGGCACGTGAGCCAGCGCCGCCAGATCTCGTCCTCGTCGGGCTCGTCGGCGAGCATCGCCATGTCGCCCATCCCGCCGAGGCGGATCAGGACGCCGCCGAGGTCGAAGAGCACGACGTCGATCTCGCGCGGGCGGGACGAATCGGACAAGGCACGCCTCCGGGTTGGAGGCGGGAGACTAGCCCAGGCGCCGGGTGCTAGGCGTCCGACTCCGCGCTCAGCTGCTCGAGATAGAAGCCGAGCTCGCGGTCGAGGGTCTCGGGGTCGACAAAGCCGAGCTGGGCGAGGACCTGTCCGAGGGGGAGGTGGGTCTCCCGCTGGGTCTCGAGGATCGCGTCGACCTGCTGCGCGTCGAGATAGCCCTTCTGGATCGCGATCGCGCCGAAGCGGATCGGCAGGTCCTCCTGGGTCCGCAGCACGTCGACGATCTGGTCGAGGGTCATGAGACCGAGCTGGTGCGCGAGACGCCCGAACGACACGGTCATCTTCGACTGCTGCTCGAGGGCTTCGAGCAGGGCTTCTTCGCGGAGCAGACCACGATCGACGAGGTGCTTTCCGAACATGCTCGTCAGTCATTCGATCGAACGCTGCTTCCAATCTAGTCGGAATCTTCCGTTCAGGAAAAAGAGGTGGGCGCTCGGGGAAACCCCCGAGACGGTTCGTCGCCCCGGGAGACGTGCCCGCCGTAGAGACGCGAACGAGAACGAGGTGTCGAGGGAAAGGGGCCCCGGCCGTCGGGTCCCGCGACCTGCTCACGCCGACCGAGGCAATCCAGGCACTTGGTGCCCCGAGCTGCCTGCCCGTCGCACAGGTTCTGCTCATCTCTTCGGGCGTTTCGGCCGATCAGGTCGGCGTGGACGGCGATGGGGGCCGTTCCGTTCGCGTCGGATTCCGACCAGGCGAGGGCGACGAAACCGTGGCCGACGACCACTCCCGAGAAGATTCGAAGACGTCCGACGCCGCGGAGCCCACGGCCGCGGGAAGCGCACGCCGCGGCCTCGCGGGAGGACAGCACGAGCTGCTCGTCCTGTCGTGGATCGGGGTCGCCTTCGGTGCGCTGATGGTTCTCCAGGAGCGCAACGTGCTCCTGATGGTCGCGCGCGGCGAAGAGATCCCGAATCTCCTCTGGCGCCTGCAGTGGCCGATGCTCCTCGTGCTCGCGTCGCTGCTCTTCCCGGTCCGCGCGCGGATCGTGTTCCTCGGCGTCACGGGGTTCCTCTTCGGGCTGGTCGCGATGGGGGACGCCACCTACTTCCGCTTCTTCGGATCCGTCACCTCGCTGGTCAGCGCGGGGACGATGCATCAGCTCTTCGACGTGCGGGACAGCGTCGCCGAGGTCCTGAAGACGAGCGATTTCCTCTATCCCGTGCTCCTGCTCGGGTTGTCGTTGCTCGCCCTGCTTCCCCGACGCCTGCTGGTGGGCGCGGCCGAGCAGGCGATCGATGTGTCCTCACGTTTCCTGCTGGTCGTTAGGCTCGCGGTGATCCTGATGTTCTTCGCGACCGTGGCATGGGTCACGCCCATCTACGAGGACACGCACCACATCGGTCGCGACAAATGGGTGCTGCCGGAGCATCACTGGGGCTCGCGCTTCAGCTACTCGTCGTATGCCCTCACCTTCGGCCTCTACAACTATCACGCGCACGACTTGATGCAGTTCCTCGACCTCGGGATCGATGGCGCCCCCCTCTCCGAGGATCGGTTGGCGGAGATCGATGCGATCGTGGACCACAAGCGGGCGCTGAACCGGATCGACCTGCCGCTCGAAGGCATCGCCGAGGGTCGGCGGGTCGTCGTGATCCAGCTCGAGGCGATGGTCCACTGGCTGCTCGATCTCGAGCACGACGGCACGAAGGTGATGCCCTTTCTATCGGAGCTCGCTCGGCGGAACCTGTCCTGGGACTACGTGATGGACGTGACCTCGATCGGTCGGACGTCCGACGCGGAGTTCGCGGTCATGACGGGGCTGCTTCCCGACACGAGTCGGCCGAACTCCTTCGCCCATCCGGATCGCGCGCGGTCCTACCTGCCGCGGACCATGCAGGCGATGGGCTACCGCACTGCCTCGTATCACGGATACAAGATGCAGTTCTGGAACCGGACCTACACGCATCCCACGTACGGATTCGAGGAGTCCTTCTTCGACGAGGCGTACGATGCGGATCGGATCCTCGGGCTCGGTGTCCCCGACGAGGTCGTCTACGACTTCGTCGCCGACCGCATCGAGCGCGAAGACGGTCCCTCGCTCTCGTTCATCATCTCCCTCACGGCCCACCATCCCTTCGTCTACACGCCGAAGGAGTACAACGATCTCTTCTCGAGCCTGACCCTCGACGATGGCTGGGGGCTGCTCGGACCCTACCTGTGCAGCGCCCGCTACACGGACGATGCGCTCAGGGACTTCTACGAAGACCTCGAAGCGCGTGGGCTGCTCGAGGACACGCTCTTCGTGATCTACGGTGACCACGATGCGGGCACCATGCATACCATGAAGACGCTGCCCCAGATGAGCCCCTACGCGTACACCGTCGCGGAGGATCGCGTTCCCTTCGTGATCGCGGTTCCGGGCGAGGAAGAAGCGCTCGCCGCGGTTCGAGGACGCCACACCGACGCGACGTCCGGACTCCAGGACGTCTTCCCGACCGTGATGCACCTGTTGGGCGAGCCGGTTCCGGAAGGCGTGCTGGGCACCAACCTGCTCCTGCCCGACGACCAGCGGGATCCGGTGCCTCTCCTGTCGCGGTTGGGCGACCTCCTCTACGCCCATCGCCACTGCATCCACACGTCCCGAGGGTCGGCGTGCATGGATTCCGCGACCTTGCCCCCCCCGCCCGGTACGGAAGGGGTCCCTACGCTCTTCGAGGGCGTGCGAGATCAGATCCTGGTGCGCGAGCTGCTGGATCACCCCGACTACTGGGGGCGCCGGACCGAGAGCGACGCGCTGGCTTCGGCCCCGAGTCGATAGCCCGGTTCAGGCGATCGCCTTCCCGCAGTGGGGGCAGGATCCGTGATCCGCGAGCTCCTGGCGTTGCTTGGCGGCCACGATGATCTCCTCGACGATCTCGTGCTCGACGTGGAGCTGATCGGCGAGGGCGGTGATGGCGTCCACCTCGTCTGCGGTCACGATGCCGTCGGCGGCGGCTTCCGCCGCCTCCAGCTTCAGGGTCTCTTCGTTCCGATTCATGATGTGCGCGAAGCCGGAGGCGAAGATCGAGGTGGGGAGCGCGACCATGGCGATGCCGACGATCTGGATCGCGGACGCCATGATCTTTCCGAGCGGGGTGATCGGCGTGACGTCCCCGTATCCGACGGTCGTGAGGGTACACACCGCCCACCACATGGCGGCGGGGATCGAACCGAAGGCGTCGGGCTGGGCCTGGTGCTCGACGACGTAGACGAGGCTGGCGGAGAGGACGATCGCGATCGACATCACGAAGAACGAGGCGGCGAGCGCGCTGCGTTGGAGTCGGTAGACGTCGGAGAGGCGGGCGAGGGCCGCGGAGTAGCGGGTCAGCTTCACGATTCGGAGCAGACGGAGGACCCGGAGGAAGCGCAGGTCGAGGGCGAAGAAGGTGGAGAGATAGAAGGGGGCGATCGCGAGGACGTCGACGATCGCCATCGGCGAGCGCAGGTAGCGGAGACGTCGGCCAAGGGCGTGATCTCCGTGCGATGCATCGTCCGCGACGGACCAGATCCGCAGCAGGAACTCCGCGGAGAAGGCGGCGACGGAGACCTTCTCGAAGGCGATGAAGAGATCGAGGTAGGTCCGGCCGATCGAGGGCACCGATTCGAGGATCACCGCGACGACGTTGCCGAGGACCAGCGCCATGATCATCACGTCGATCGTGCGCGAGAGCTGGTCGCCCTCGGCGCCCGTGTCGAGGACTTCGAAGGTCCGTCTTCGAATGGCTGCGAAGGGCTCCATGTCGGGGCTTTCGGCCCGCCCGCGGCCCAACGAGAGGCTCGATGGCCCGCGTGCCCGAGAAGGCCGCCGCGAATCCGGGATTCTCCCCAACCCGACTGGGGCCGTAGCCGGAGGGGGCTTCGCTATCGTCGCGCGCTTCGATCGGACCCCGCACGAGACCCGGGGTCGGGAGCACCGCCCTGATGAAGTTCGAGACCCGCGCGATCCACGTCGGCCAGGAGCCCGATGAGCAGACCGGTGCCGTCATGCCGCCGATCTATGCGACGTCGACCTTCGCGCAGATCCGTCCGGGGGAGACCCGCGGCTACGACTACACCCGTTCGGGCAATCCCAACTTCACGCGCCTCGGGACGACGCTCGCGAGCCTCGAGGGCGGCGAGTACGCGACCGTCTTCGGGAACGGGATGGCGGCGATCACCGCCGTGCTCTCGACGCTGTCGAGCGGGGATCTCGTGCTCGCCGAGGAGAACGTCTACGGCTGCACGTTCCGGATCTTCGCGCAGGTCTTCGAGAAGTTCGGTCTGCGCGTGCGCTACGTGGACTTCGCGGATCCGGGGCAGTACGGCGCGATCGAGGAAGCACGGCCCGCGCTCGTCTGGCTCGAGTCGCCGACGAATCCGATGCTCAAGGTCCTGGACATCGCCGCGATCTCCGCCGTGGCGGCGAAGGTCGGGGCGCCGGTGCTCGTCGACAACACCTTCGCCTCGCCCTACTTCCAGCGTCCCCTCGAGCTCGGCGCGACGCTCTCGCTGTCGAGCACGACGAAGTACGTGAACGGTCACTCGGATTGTCTGGGCGGCGTCGTCGTGACCAACGACGCGGCCTGGAACGAGAAGATGATCTTCGCGCAGAAGGCCGTCGGCCTGAATCCGTCCCCCTTCGACACCTGGCTCGTGCAGCGGGGCGTGAAGACGCTCGCGCTGCGGATGAACCAGCACCACGCGAACGCCCTTGCGATCGCCGAGCGACTCGAGGGGGGCGCGGCCGTTTCGTGGGTGCGGCACCCGTTCCTGGCGTCCCACCCGCAGGTCGAGGTGGCGAGGAAGCAGATGAGCGGCGGTTCCGGGATCGTGACCCTCGAGCTCGATGCGGATCTCGAGGCGACGACCGCCTTCGTCTCGGGCCTGCGGATCTTCGCGCTGGCCGAGAGCCTGGGCGGGATCGAGAGCCTGATCGATCACCCGGCCTCGATGACCCACGCGAGCATTCCCCGGCCCGAACGGGAGAAGGTGGGCATCTTCGACGGGCTCGTCCGGCTCTCCGTCGGGATCGAGCACGTCGACGACCTGCTCGCGGATCTCGATCAGGCCCTCTCGGGTGCGGGGCTCGCGGGCCTCGGTTAGCGCCGGACGCCGATCTCCCTCCGCTCGGATGGGAATCCCGCTTGGGCCGTGGCACTTTCCAGCCGATAGTGTCCGGAGGGGAGGTGCCGTGTCCGAGCCGATGACAACGCGCGCGAAGGCGCTCGAGATCAATCTGGATCCCGGGGTCTACGGCAGCTTCGCGGAGATCGGCGCGGGCCAGGAGGTCGGGCGCTGGTTCTTCCGCGTCGGCGGCGCCGCCGGGACGATCGCGAAGACCATGTCGGCCTACGACAAGAAGGTCAGCGACGCGATCTACGGGACCGCCGAGCGCTACGTCTCGAGCGGCCGGCTGATCGCGATGCTCGATCACGAGTACGATCTGCTCATCGAACGCCTCGATCCGGAGCGCGGGTCGGAGAGCGCGTTCTTCGCCTTCGCGGACACGGTCACGGCGCAGAACTATCACGGAGATGCGGACTGCGACGGGTGGATGGGGATCCGCTTCCAGGATCACCCCCAGTCCGAGTCGAACCAGATCATCCTGCACACCCGCATGCTCGACCAGGACGCGGTCATGCAGCAGGAGGCCCTGGGTATCCTCGGTGTGAACCTCATCCATGGCGCTTTCAGGCACCATGGCCGGCCCGAAGTCCTGCTCGGATCGCTCCTCGACAACCTCGGACGTCGCCGGATCGAGATCGACATGATCGAGTTCAGCGGTCGAGCCTTCGAAGATCTCGATCATCGGCTCCTGAGCCTGCGGCTCGTCGAGTACGGCCTGTCGAAGGCCGCGATGTTTTCCGCGAAGGGCGAGGTCCTGCGTCCTTCGGAGATGCTCTACAAGAAGCCGGTGATCCTCCAGCGCGGGCGTTTTCGTCCGCCGAACCTGGTCCACGCCGACATCCAGCAACGCGCCTTCGAGCGATTCGCGGCCGACCCGGACGTCGACGAGTCGAAGATCGTGTCTCTCCTCGAGATCTCCGTCGGCGAGCTCCGCGAGACCACCGAGGACGGCGTCCAGGACTTCCTCGATCGACTCGATGCGCTGACCGCGAGCAATCAGTCCGTGATCGTCTCCGACTATCCGGAGTACTACCTCGTCGCCGAGTACCTCGCGCGCTACGCGGCCACGCAGATCGCGCTTCCGATGGGCATCGGCAACTTCATGGAGCTGATCCGGGAGTCGCGATACGAGCACCTCCCGGGTGGGCTGCTGGAAGCGACCGGCCGGCTGATGGGGCAGGGCGTGAGGATCTACGTCTATCCCTGGCTCGACGCCGAGACGGGGAAACGACTCGCCCTCGAGACGATCGCAGTGCCCGACTCCGTCCGGAAGCTCTTCGACTATCTGCTCGAGCGGGGCTACGTCCAGTCACTCGAAGGCCTCTCGGACGACGCGCTCCGCGTGAAATCGGACCACATCTACGAGTGGATCCGTGCCGGCAATCCCCGCTGGCAGGACCACGTCGAGCCGGGCGTCGCCGAGGCGATCCGGAAGGGACGGCTCTTCGGCTACGACGGAGACTGAGTCCGCCGCCCGGCGTGCTCGCCGGACCCCGACCTTCGTTGTATCAATGGGCCTCCGCCCATTCGATCCGGCCCCTGCTGCGGATCGTTCCCGGAGGTCGCCGAATGTCCGCTGCCGCGAGTGATGAGCCGATCTGGAAGTCCCGCCCCGGTGAGATGTTCGCCGCGGTCGTCGGGACCGAGAAGATCAACGACTTCATCCATCTGTCCGAGGGGCTGTCGAACAGCTTCCTGATCACGACGGACGAAGGGAACATCGTCGTCAATACGGGGGTGTTCTTCGAAGCGCCCTATCACCGGGACAGCTACCGCGCCGTCAGTGACGCGCCGACCCGCTACATCGTCTTCACGCAGGGACATGTCGACCACGTGGGCGGCACCGATTTCCTGCGCGACGAATCGACGCAGGTCATCGCCCAGGCGAACAACGGCGAGCACCAGGCCTATGACAAGCGGCTCGCGAAGTTCCGGGCGTCGCGCTCGGGCTTCGCGTTCCTGCAGAAGAACGGCTCGACGATCCGGCAGGCGATGGCGGACTACGGGGAGCTGCCGGCGCAGGCGGCGCCGGTCCCGGACATCACCTTCGAGGACGAGTACGAGTTCACGCTCGGCGGACTTCGCGTGAAGCTGATCGGCGTACCCGGCGCCGAGACGAACGACTCGCTGATCGTCTGGCTCCCGGACCACGAGATCTGCTTCGTCGGCAACCTCTTCGGCTGCCTGATCGGTCACATCCCGAACCTCGTCACCGTCCGAGGCGACCGCTACCGCGATGCCCTCGTCTGCGCCGCCGCGTGCGACGTCGTCGCCGAGCTGCAGCCGAGGCTGCTGCTCCCGGGACACCACGGGCCGATCGAGGGCCGGGAGCTGATCCAGCGGGAGCTCGCGCGGATCCGGGACGCGACGCTCTACGTGCACGACGAGACGGTGAAGGGCATGAACGAGGGGAAGGACCTCTTCACGCTCAAGCAGGAGATCCGGCTCCCCCCCGAGCTCGAGGTCGGCGAGGGCTACGGGACGGTGCGCTGGGACGTACAGGCGATCTGGGAGCACTACGCCGGCTGGTTCCATCACGAGTCGACGACCGAGCTCTACTCCGTTCCGCCGCGTTCGATCCACGGGGATCTGATCGAGCTCGCGGGCGGGCAGGGTGCGATCGTCGAGCGCGCCCGGGCGCGCTTCGAGGCCGGGGAACGGGAAGAAGCGCTGCATCTGCTCGACGTGCTCCTCTCGCAGGAGCGGCCGAGCGCCGAGGCGCTCGCGCTCGGGATCGAGATCCACGAGTCGCTCCTGCCCGAGAGTGCGAATTTCTGGCTCTCCGCCTGGCTGCGGAACCAGGTCGAGCGGCTGACCGAACGACGGAAGAGCCTCTAGCGCCGCGCTGGACGGACTGGAGAGGGAGGACGACATGGACGTCAAGACGAGTTTCGACTTCGATGGGGCGACGGTGCTGGTCACGGGAGGCTCGAACGGAATCGGCCTGGGGATCGCGCGCGCCTTCGCCGAGGCGAACGCGCAGGTGACGGTGACGGGTCGACGGGGGAGCGCTTCCGAGTACGACTCCGATCTGTCGGGCTTCGGCTATCGGCAGGCGGAGATGACGGACGAAGCCGGGCTCGACGAGCTCGCCGCTTCCTTCGATGCGCTCGACGTGCTGGTCAACAACGCCGGCGCTTCGCTCATGGCCGAGAACGAGTGGGATCCCGAGGTGTTCCAGCGGGCCGTGTCGCTCCATCTCTTCGGATCCTTCCGACTCGCGGTCCGGTTGAAGGATCGGATCGCGAAGAGCGGGATCGAAGGCGGCGGCAGCGTGCTCAACATGGCGAGCATGTCGGCGTTTCGCGCGGTGACGGTCGTGCCGGGTTACGGCGCCGCGAAGGCGGCGGTCGTGCAGATGACCAAGAACATGGCGGCCGCCTGGGCCCCGGACGACGTCCGCGTGAACGCGGCCGCGCCGGGACTCGTCCTCAGCAACATGACCGAGGGCATGAAGGGCACCGAGTTCGAGGACCCCGAGATCGAGCGCACGCCGATGAAGCGCTGGGGGACGCCCGAGGACGTCGCGCCCCTCTACGTCTTCCTCGCGAGCCCGCTCGCGAAGTTCATCACGGGGCAGACGATCTGCGTCGACGGCGGCCAGTCGGTCGCCTAACGCGCTCCGGACGACCAGCGAAGACGCCAGCTGCGCAGGGCTGCGACCAGGCGGCGCGCGGACTGGATCCGCTCGTCGGGGTCCTTCGCGATGCACTGCATGCAGATGTCCTCGAGGGCCTGCGGGATGTCGCGATCGGGGGCGACCTCCGACGGGGGCGGCGGCACGTCGTTGCGGACCTGGTTCAGCACCTCGGTGACCTTGTCGCCCTGGAACGTGGTCTGGCCGGCGAGGATCTCGTAGAGCACGGAGCCCATCGAGTAGATGTCGGAGCGGTGGTCGAGGTCGCGGCTCCGCTCGATCTGCTCCGGCGACATGTAGTGGGCCGTGCCCTGGAGCTGGCCTTTCGACGTGAGAGACGGGTCGTCGTCGCCCAGCAAGGGCATCTCCGGCGTCTCTTCGGGCTCCTCGCTCCAGACCTTGGCGAGCCCCCAGTCGAGGAGGAGGACTTCGCCGAAGGGGCCCATCAGGATGTTCGCGGGCTTGATGTCGCGATGGACGACCCCGTGGCTGTGCGCGTAGTCGAGGGCGTTCGCGACCTGGATGAGCAGCGTGACCATCCGGTGGAAGCCGTAGCCGTCGACGGCCTGGGTGCCTTCCTCGATCGAGAGGTCGATGACCTCCCGGAGCGTGTAGCCCTCGACCAGCTTCATCGTGAAGTAGTAGTGGCCGCGGTTGTCCCGGGAGAGCTCGTAGATCGGGATCGTGTTGGGGTGCTGGAGCATCGCCGTCACCCGCGCCTCGCGCAGGAAGCGCTTCTGCTCGAAGGGATCGTCGGCGATCTCCTTGTGCAGGCTCTTGTAGGCGACGATGCGGGAGAGGTGATAGTCCTTGCAGGACTGGATCAGGCACTTGCCGCCCCTCGCGATCGTCTTGAACTGCGTGTACCGCATGTCCGTGTTGCGGACGTGGCTCGGCAGGTCGAGGTCCGTGTCCTCGATGTGGACGACCGGGTATTTGTCCTGCGGATGGGGGAAGAGCTCGGCCATGAATGGCGCCCTCCTGACGGCGATGAGCGGGCGAGGTGGGAGGGTGGAGCGTTCGAATCCCCCCTCTTCGTGGAGCGGACGTTAGCCCACGCACTTCGTGGCTTTTCGTCTCGTGTGGGAAACGACATCGATGTGTCCGGTCGTCACGGCCGGGGTACCCTGCCCGACGCTCGCGACGCCCCGATCGGTCGAGCCGCCCCGAACCCGACCCGAGGATCCCGCCCGTTTGTCGTTCCCGCGCCCGCCGTTGCCCGTCGCCCCGATCTCGAACCGGATCGGGGTCGTCCTGTTCGCGATCGTCGCGATCGGCGTCGCTCCCTTCGCCGCGTTCGCGGCTGCGGACGAGGCGGAGCGCGCGCTCGGATTGCGGCTCGCCGACGAAGGGCGATGTGGCCCGGCGCTGGAAGTCCTCGCCCGGGTCCAGGGCGATCCGCCGGACGACGCGGAGGTCGCCCGACGCGACGGGCTCTGTGCGATCCGGGTCCAGGACTTCCGACGCGCGGTCGAGAGCCTGGAGGCGGCGCGGGACATCGACCCCCTCGCGCCGCGGATCGATCTCTTCCTCGGCATGGCCTACTACCACGCGGGTCGGATCGGTGACGCGGCGGCGGCGCTCGCGCGCGCCGGCGCGACCGACGGGGATCGCGCCGAGTTCCTGCTCTATTCGGGCCTGGTGGCCTATGCGCAGACCGATTTCGTCGCGGCGGCGGGCCGGCTGGATGCGGCATCGCAGCTGTCGGAGGCCCCCGTCGAACCGATGGCGTCGTTCTTCCTCGGGCGGGCGCGACTCGGCGCGGAGGACCCGGACCGCGCCCGCGAGGCCTTCGAGCGGGTCGTCCGTGAGCATCCGGAGACGCCCTGGGCGACGGAGGCGACGCGCGCCCTCGAGGAGATGGACGAGAGCGCGGTCCCGTGGTGGCTGACCGCCGAGATCGGCTTCGAGGCGGACGACAACGCCCTGCTTCGCGGCCGTGGGGTCGGCCTGCCCGGTGAAGTCTCCGGTCAGAGCGACCTTCGCGGCTTCTGGTTCGTCGACGCCGGAGCCGCCTTCGTCGAATTCGAGGAGGTCACGGGGGGCGCGACCCTGCGCTTCGCCGGCTCCGAACACCGCGACCTCGAGCAGTTCGACACCCTCGCCCCCGGACTCACCGCCTGGCTCGACCGGGCGATCCCGAAGACCGACGCCTCCCTCCGGCTGCAGTACGACTTCGACGCCCCCTTCATCGACGCACCCAGGGACGAGAACCGCGACCCCTTCGTGATCAGCCACCTCGTGGGCGCGTCGGTCTTCCTTCCCTGGGAGAGCGGGCAGTACACGATCGTGGGCACGTCGGTCGGCTTCGACGACTACAAGTACGAGCGGTTCGACCTCGGTCCCGAACGCCCGCCGGCCGGGTGTGACGGTTCCGGGTTCGCGTTCTGCCGACCGGTGCGCGACGAGAAGGACGCGACCGACCGCGACGGCGTCGGGGTCAGCGCCTCGATCCTGCACCACGTGCCCGTCGACGTCCGGATTCCCTGGGTCGAGGACGGATGGATCGAAGGGGAATACCGGGTCCAGCGCTACTGGAGCGAAGGCAGCGAATACGATCACCAGCGCCATCAGGTCGAGATCGGCCTGGGGGCCGTGCTGCCCTTCGAGATCGAGCTCCGGGTGCGCGGTCGATACGCCTTCGTCCCGTACGGGAATCCGACGGTCTTCCCGGATCCCTCGGATCTCGACGCCGCGATCGCTGGGGGGGGCACCCCACCCGACACCAACCTGATCTTCCTGTCGACGCGCGACCGGGAAGAGCACGAGACGGGCGTCCGGATCTCGCTCTCGCGGGCCCTGGGTGAGCACGTGCTCGTCACGACCCGCTACAGCCGGACCCGGAACCGCTCGAACGCCGACGTCTTCGACTACACCCGCGACCTCTTCGGGGTCTCGGTTCGCGTCGGGCTGGGGGGCTGATTCGTGGGTTTTATGACCCGTTCGGGTTCCCTGCCTGCTAGAATCGACTGATGCGTCTCCTCCTTCCTGCCCGTCGATTGGCCGTCCTCGCAGCGTCGATCCTCTGGATCGCATCGGCTGCCTCGGCGAACCCGCTCGACGAGCTGGCCCGGCCCGGCCCGTGCGCCGAGCCACGAGAGGCGATTTCCGGGACCGGACTCGCGGAGGACGCGGCGGCGCTGGCCGTGGTCGGCGCCCTCCCGACGTTGTTCAGTCCGACCGACGTGGCTGCGGCCCCCGGGTCGGCTCCCCGCCCGGCTCCGAACGCGGACCCCGCCGCCGTGCGCTACCCGGGCGCCTGCGAGGCCGGCGGTTCCGCCTGCCAGGCGGCCCAGCGGGTCGTGCCCGTCAATCCGGTCGTCATGCCCGGCACCCGACCCGGCAGCAAGCGTCCGAGCGACGGCCACGTCAAGTAGCCGGCGAAACGTGCCCCTCGGGGCGCTCGTAGTCCGCTCGGCTCTTTCCTGATCCCGTATCCTGCGGGGAATCTTCTGATTCTTTTCCGGGTAACCTCCGCCAGGTCCGCCGGCCCCTCCGGACGGGCGGATTTTCTCCGCGGTCCCGTGCGGTTTCGGGCACCCATTCTCCTCCAGCGACGACCTACGGAAACGACTCGGATGAACGAGAAGGCGAGCGCCCAGGACGGCGAGGACGGCCGGCTGCTCGCCGCGGTCGCGGAGCGTCGGGACCGGGAGGCGTACCGGTGGCTCTTCGACCGTTACTACCCGCGCGTCTTCGTCTTTGTACGTCGTAGGTTGGAGGATCAGGAACTGGCCCGGGAAATCACCAGCGACGTCTTCCTCGAGGTCTGGGCCAGCGCGCCGACCTTCCGGGGCGAGTCGAAGATCTCGACCTGGATCTTCGGCATCGCGCGCTTCAAGTGCCTCGAGGCACTGCGCCGACGAGGTCGTCTGAAGCGCTCCCGGGTGATCTCGACGGATGACGAGGTGATCGCGCAGGTCCCGGACGAGGGTGGATCGGCGACCCGACTGGATGCCCGCCAGGAATTGCGACAGGTGGCGAGACTGCTCACGCGGATCTCCTCGGATCAGCAGGACGCGCTCGTCTGGACCGTGATCGAGGGCCGGAGCCTGGACGAGGTGGCGCGACGACAGCAGGTCACGCCAGAGACGGTGAAGACGCGAGTTTCGCGGGCGCGGCGCGCGCTGCGACGGATGATGGGACCGGCGGCCGAGGACTCGGCGGATCAGGAGGGAGCATGAGCAGAGAGGCGAGGTCGATTCGCTGTCCGGAGAGCGTGCTCGGCGGGATCCCCTGGTACGGGGAGACGGACGAACAGGGCCGTCCCCTGCTCGATGCCCGGCAGCGCGGCACCGTGGAGTCGCACGCCGCCGAGTGCTCGGACTGCCGCGCGGAGCTCGACATGATCGTCGTGGCGCCCTTCGATATCGACGTCGACCTGCCGGATCCGGATCGCATGTTCGACGAGATCACCGCGAGGATCGACGCCGGCGAAGCCGAGGGATGGGATGCGGCGCCCCCGATGCCCCGGCCGAGCGCAGACCTCTCGCCCCCGGACGCGGCGCCGACCGCGGACGCCCACCTCGTGCCGATCGAAGCGGCCTCTCCGATGACCGACGACGAGGTTCGGCAGCTGACCCGGTGGGTGCTGGCCGAGGAGAGCGAGCGCGAGGCAGAGCTCGCCTCGGAAGCGCCCGCGACGAATGTCGTCCGCGGCCCCTGGGGCCTGCCTCCCGTCCCGGCGGCGGCGGCCGCGGCCGCGATCTTCCTCTTCGGGCTCTTCGGTGGTGTCGTGGTCGACTCCCGATTCGGGCAGGCCGACGAATACACCCTCGCGGCCGCGCCGGAATCGAGCGCGGAGGGGGCGCTCCTCGACGTGGTCTTCGTCGAGGGCGTGACCGTTCGGGAGATCGGCGACGGTCTGCGCGCTGCCGGACTCGAGATCGTGTCCGGGCCGTCGAGCGTCGGGCGGTATCGGCTGCGCGCGATCGGCGTCGAAGGGCCCGAAGCCGAGGCGGACCTGCTGGTGATCGCGGCCCGTCTCAAGGAAGGGCCGACGCCGCTCGCCCTCTTCGCGGAGCCGGCCTCGCCATGATCCCGCGTCCCCTGCAGCTTCTGCCGATCGTCGCGGCGTGTCTTCTCGGCACGCCGTTCGTCGCGTTTGCGGGGGACGAATCCCTTTGCGGTCCCTTCGCCCTCGGCGCGGCCACGCAGGCGGTCGGGCCGCTCGGCGAGCCGGGGATCCTCGCCGGCAACGTGCCCGGCGACGCGGGCCCGATCGTGCCCCTCCCCGTGTCCGACGCCGTCGACGCCCCGGATGCGGAAGAGCCGAGCGAGGCGATCCTGGCCCTGCCGAAGGACGCGTCCGGCAACCTGCCGTCGGACCTCGAGCTCGCGCCCGAGACGCGGGTCGCCGCCAGCTACTGGAGCCCGGTCGTCTGCGCGACGGTCGCGCGGATCGCCGGCCCGCCGGGCACGCCGATCGAGCAGCTCGTGACGGTGTTGCCGGAGGGCAGCGCGCTCGTCCCGAACGACGTCTACGCGAGCGCCGCCGCCGAGGTGGAGACGCTCGACGGGCCCGCGCCCGATCCCTACGCCAGTCTGCAATACGGGCTTGCCGTCACCGGCGTCCGCGAGGCGCGCATGATCTCGACCGGAGAGGGCGTGACCGTCGCGCTCCTCGACTCCGCGCCCGAGACGGAGCATCGCGACCTGTCCGCCGCACGGATCCAGGCGATCGAGTCGAGCACCGAGATGGAGATCGGCGTGCACGGGACGCTGATGGCCGGTGTGATCAACGCGATCGAGGACAACGGCTTCGGCATCGCCGGGGTCTCGCCCGGCGCGGAGGTCGTCTCGATCCCCGTCTGCCGGCCGACCGCCGGCGCCGGCGGGCGCTGCACGATCTACGACCTGCTGCAGGGGCTCGATCGCGCCTGGGACGCGGAGGCGCAGATCGTGAACCTGTCGCTGTCCGGCCCGCCGAACGTCCTGCTCGAGCGGGGCGTGGCGCGCCTCGAGGAGCTCGGCGCCGTCGTCGTCGCCGCGGCCGGGAACGAGGGCACGCAGGATCGCCGCTATCCCGCGGCCTATCCGTCGGTGATCGGCGTCGGGGCCGTCGACCGGGAGGGCCGGCTCTTCGCGTCGAGCAACCGCGGTTCGTGGGTCGAGCTGATGGCGCCCGGTGTCGACGTGCTGTCGACGGTCCCCGGGAGTGCCTTCGCGTTCGGCAACGGGACGAGCCTCGCTGCGGCCCACGTGACCGGCTCGCTGGCGGTGCTGACGAGCGTGACAGGGGATCCGAAGCGGGCTCGTGGCGAGCTCTTCCGCGCGGCGGGACCGCGCGATTCGGGCCGTGCGATCCCCAGAGTCTGCGACGTCTTCGCCCGCCTCGAGCGCCCCTGTGAGGTGGCGCCGGACGCCGCGGCGCCGGGCGTGGCGTCCGACTGATCCCGGCTCGACGTCACCTCGGACCGAACGCCGCTACGGACAGGCCGGCCGCGCGATCCGGGCGTGTCGGTCGATCGACCGCTCAGGCGGCGGCGATCGACCGGAGACGGTGGGTCAGCGCCTCGCCGTCGCCTTCGCCGTCGGCCTGCGCGAAGCGGGCGCGCAGGTCCTTGAGACCCCGCAGCACCCGCATCTTGGTCGCGGGCTCGGAGAGGCCGAGCCGGTCCGCGATGGCGCGGTAGCCGAGTCCCTCCAGGACGCGGAGCAGGATCGCCTGTCGCGTCACGGGGGGGGAGCGCTTCGAGCTCCGTCTCGAGCCAGTCGCGAAGCAGGGGGTCGGTTTCGATCCGGGTCTCGATCGGTCGCGCCGGGTCGAGGCGATAGGCCTCGTGGCGGCGATCGCGGCCGGCGCGGCGGCGGAGCTCGATGCGACAGGCGTTCAGCGTCACGACGGACAGCCAGTGGGAGAAGGGGCGGTCGGGGCGGTAGCGGTGGAGGAAGCGGTGGACGTTCACGAAGACTTCCTGGACGACGTCCTCGGCCTCGCTCTCGTCGCCGAGGATGCGCGTCGCGCGTCCCTTGATCCGGGCGGCGTGGCGCTCGACGAGGAGCGAGAAGGCGACGGCCGCATCCGGCCCGCCGGCCTGGCAGCGCTCGACGAGCTCCGCATCCGGGTCGTCGAGTCGCCGCCGGACTTCGCTCGGGGGGAGCGGCGAGGGCTCCTGGGCTTCCATTTCGCTTTCGATCGCACGCATGTCGGACGGGACTCCCATCGGGTTCGGGAATTGGGTGATCGCCCGTTGCCGGCCCGTGCCCGTTCATTTGCGTCCGAGGGTCATCTTTTTCGGGGGAACGCCTCCCCTTTCGCGCGGCACGGGCACGCTTCCCGCGGGGCCCCGAACGGCGCGGGTCGAGCGCGAAGCGGGATGCGAGGGGGCTTCGCGTCGCCTCGCCCCGCCCGGCCGGGTAGCCTCCGGCCATGACGGTCGAATGGGGCGATCAGGCGCGCAGGCTGACCGACCGGGTCAGCGTGCTCGAAGGCGACGCGCGGGGCGGATACCCGCACGGGAACTCGGTGCTCGTGCGGGGGGCAAGCGAGACCTTCCTGATCGATCCGTCGGTGACGGTCGCGGCGAAGGGCGGCGCCCCGGCGAAGGTCGACGCGTTGCTCCACAGCCATGCCCACGAAGACCACATGTGCGGCAACCGCCTCTTCTCGGGCGCGCGGGTCCACATCCACGACGCCGACCTCGTCGGCATCCAGAGCCTCGACGGGCTGATGGAGGTCTACGGGTTCCCGGATGCCGGACTCGCCGACGCGTTCCGCAAGATCGTCGTCGACGAGTTCCACTTCGAGCCTCGGCCCGATGCCCTGGGCTTCGGAGACGGCGAGCGCTTCGACCTCGGAGGCCTGACGATCGAAGCGGTCCACCTCCCGGGCCACACGCGCGGACACAGCGGCTTCCGGATCGAAGGAGACGTGTTCTTCCTCGCCGACATCGACCTCACCGGCTTCGGTCCCTACTACGGCGACGCCTGGAGCGACCTCGATCAATTCGAGGAGAGCCTGCGGTGCGTGCGCGACGAAGAGGCCGATTACTACGTGACCTTTCATCAGAAGGGCGTGATCGAGGGGCGCGCGGACTTCCTGGAACGCCTCGACGGGTTCGCGAACGTGATCGAGCGCCGGCACGGCGCGATGCTCGAGTTCCTCGCGGAGCCGCGTTCCGTCGAGGAGATGGTCGCGCACCGCTTCGTCTACCGGCCGACCGCCGAGACGCCGATCGCCGACGCCGTCGAGCGCCGCACGGCGGAGCTCCACCTCGCGCGCATGCTCGAGCGCGGCGAAGCCCTCGAAGTCGAGCCCGAGCGCTACCAGGCAGCATGAGCGACTTCGCCTCGTCCCTCTCGCCTCCGGTGCGCGCGCTCGTCGAGCGGTTGGCGCTCGCGCCCCATCCCGAAGGGGGCTTCTACCGCGAGACCTGGCGCTCGCCGGTCGAGCTGGCCGCGGACGCGCTCCCCGCCGGCTATCCGGGGCCGCGGGCGGCGATGACGTCGATCCTCTTCCTGCTCCCGACCGGCGTGTCTTCCGCGCTCCATCGCGTTCGCTCGGAGGAGCTCTGGCTCCATCATCAGGGCGACGCCGTCGAGCTCGGGATCGGCGAGACGCGCGCGGCCGCGACTGCGGCGGGCGGGCGGATCCTCCTCGGGCAGGCCGCGGACGCCGTGCTCCAGGCGATCGTGCCCGCCGGCCACTGGCAGACCGCGAAGGCGCTCGAAGGGAGCGCAGGCTACGCGCTCGTCGGATGCGTCGTCGCGCCGGGCTTCGACTTCGACGACTTCGAGATGGCGGACGACTGAGCGCGTCGCGCCCCTCGTGCTCGCCGTGCCTAACCCGCGTCGCGGGCGCGGACGATCATCTTGGCGTCCATCGTGAGCACCGTCTCGCCGTCCTGGTTCACGACGGTCTGCCGCGTCTGGACGACGCCGGTCTCGGGGCGCGACTTCGAGCGGCGGGCTTCGATCACCTCGACTCGGATACCGAGAACGTCGCCGGGACGCACGGGGTTCGGCAGCAGCATCTGGTCGAGGCCGAGTCCGGCGTAGAGCGCGGGCCGGACCGGGAGCTGGTTGTGGAGGGCGTTGCGGATCGCGAAGGTGAGGCAACCCGGGGCGACCAGGCCGCCGAAGGGCCCCTCCTTCGCGGCGACGGGATCCGTGTGGATCGGCTGTGGGTCGAAGCGGCGGCCGAACTCGAGGATCTCCTCCTCGGTCACGACGTAGCGTCCGCCCTCGAGGCGACGTCCCGCGGCGAGGGCCTCGGCGTAGTCCTCGAGATGCCAGCGTTCGGGATCGGCGGCGAGGGCATTCGTCTCATCGGTCACGCGTTCTCTCCCCGGGCCTCGCGGAGGATCGCGCGCATCGCGTCCGCGGTCCGCCGTCCGACCTCCTCGGGTGCCATCGATTCGTGGTCCTTCTGGATCACCTCGACGCCGACCGGCGCGGTCGAGCCGATCGCGTCGAGGGTCCGGACGAGGTCGACGAGCGGGATGTCGCCCTCGCCCGGAAGCAGCCGCGCCTCCATCGCTTCCACCATCAGGTCGTCGGCCGGCGCTTCCGGTGCATCGTTCCACTGCGTGCTGCCGATCCGCGCCCCCGGAATCCGTTTCAGGGCGTCGAGGTCCCGTGCTCCGCGGAACCAGTGCCACGAGTCGAACATGATGGTCGTATTCGGACAGCCGGTCCGTTCGAGGAGGTCGAGACAGGTCGTCACGTCCGGGACGCCGCACCAGGGCAGGAACTCGAAGTTGACGTTGCGTCCCTGCTCCGCAGCGCGCCGGGCGACCTTCGCGAGGTCCTCGGCGGCGCGATCGAGGTCGAGCTCGCTGCCGAAGCCCTGGGCGACGTTGATCGCGTCGGCGTCGAGCGCCTCGGCGATCTCGAGGAAGCGGTCGGTCGGCACGATCTCGACCATCGCCTCCCCCGGCTTCGGCAGGGCCTGCTCCGTCCATCCGAGCAGGCAGTCCACGTCGGTGACCACGAGGCCGTGATCGTGGATGAACGCCTTCACGTCAGCCAGGGAGAGCCCCTCCGCCTCCGCGCGCGCCACATCCGAGGGCCAGATCGTGATCCCGCGATAGTCGCCGGCGACGGCGGCGGCGACGATCTCCCGGACGCCCCCGCCGAGGAGGTTGGTCGTATTGAAAACGAGGTCGTCGGGGCCGAGGTCGGACATGGCGGCAGTCTAGAGGATCGGGATGCGCCCGCCGGGTCAGGCGGCGAAGAGCTCTTCGAGGAAGTCGGCGAGCACCTGCCAGGAGCGTCGGCTCGCGGACGGGGAGAAGAGGGCGGCGCCGCCGGGCTCGTGGTAGCGGGCGTTGGTGAAGGCGTGGACGGTCCGTCCGTAGGCGACGAGCTGCCAGTCCGCGTCCCGGGCACTCATCTCGGCGGCGAAGGCGGGGATCGCCTCGGGTGGGACGTAGGGGTCGTCCCAGCCGTGGAGGACCAGGACCCGCGGCGCGATCGGGCCCGCGACGGCGTCGCTCCCGGGCGCGATCCCGGGCGGCGTGAGCAGGCCGTGGAAGCTGGCGACGCCGGCGAGATCCGCGTTCATGCGCGCGAGGTCGAGCACGCAGAGGCCCCCGAAGCAGTATCCGATCGCGGCCATGCGCTCCCCGTCGACCTCGGGCAGCGCCCGCGCTGCCTCGAGACCGGCGCGCAGCCGGGCCTGCAGATGGAGCCGGTCGGTCTGGAAGGGCGACATCAGCCGGAAGGCCTCTGCCTCGTCCGCTCCGTTCACGTCCGCGCCGTAGACGTCGAGGGCGAAGCCCGCGTACCCCATGCCGGCGAGGGTGACGGCGCGCTCCTCCTCGAAGCCCTGGGTGCTCTTCATGGCATCGTGCACGACGACCACGCAGGGCCGCGGCTCGGTCCACGCGTCGTCCCACGCGAGCTCGCCGCGCAGGGCGTGCCCGTCGTGTTCGTAGTCGATCGATCGGATGCGCGCGGTCATCGGCGGGACGGCTCCTCGTGGAGCGAGGAGCATCGCCTACCCTCCGCCCCGGCAGCAACGCCCAGGGCGGGGAGTCAGGATGAACGGTGGAGCGGACGGAGGCGGCGGGGAAGGCACCGCCAGCGACGATTTCTTCGAGGTCGTCTCTACGGCGCGATCCGTTCGGAGAAGGCTCGATTTCGATCGCCCGATCGACCCGGCGTTGATCGAACGCTGCATCGACGCCGCCGTCCAGGCCCCGACCGGCCTGAATCGCGAGGCATGGCGCTTTCTCGTGCTGACCGATCCCGCCCCCAAGCGGCAGGTCGCCGAGCTGTACCGGGAGAGCATGGCGACGCTGTCCGAACGCTTCGCGGACCGTGTCCCCGAGGCGATGAAGGGGGTGCAGTTGCCGAGTGAGCGGCCGACGTACGTCGGCCTCGCGGAGAATCTCGAGCGGATGCCCGCGCTGATCCTCGTGTGCTCCCTGGGTCGACCGGATCCGGCGAACACCGCGATGCAGGTCGCGTTCTACGGCTCGGTGCTGCCCGCCGCGTGGTCGCTCATGCTCGCGTTGCGCGCCTCGGGTCTCGGGACGACGTGGACGACGCTGCTCGTCAGCGAGGAGGAGCGGGTCGCTGAGGCGCTGGGCATTCCGCCCGACGTCACGCAGACGATCCTGCTGCCCGTCGCCTGGACGAAGGGCGCGGTCCTCAAGCCCGCGAACCGCAAGGGGGCCGCGGAGGTCACCCACTGG